>Ga0315913_1007397_pt1 | contig 13176 bp, 4 predicted proteins | sample MpolsnodulesMG_FD_207736 | JGI IMG/M metagenome (GOLD analysis project Ga0315913, IMG submission 207736) | Medicago polymorpha root nodule microbial communities from Los Angeles, California, United States - small nodules | ecosystem: Host-associated > Plants > Roots > Nodule | place: USA... | reverse complement strand
ATATGAAGAGATAGAACACACAAGTATGCACTCCCCAGCTTGTTCGATGATCATTTGTCTCGTGGAAAGCAAGACTTCTGCCAAGGATGCAGGTGATGGGAGATTTTCTGGTGTTGAACCCAAACGTGAAGAACCAGATCCCATTGCTTCATTACTATGAGCCTCGGCTGCTTGGGCATTCCCCCCTTCTCTGACTGCAAGTAAAATGTGTTCCATCATTCTCAAACAACAAGCTTGCAGAAGGAGAAATGTAACGATGATAACTATAGAATTCAACATGGTTTGCTTACCAATTGTATCAAATTCACGACTCATATGACTTAGATACTGGGACAAAGTTGTCAAAGAACCAGGAATAACCTACAAAACCATATATAAATGAATTAATTGTTTAAAATTCCCACTCAGAGGGATCTCAAATATCAAATCTTGAAAATCATGCATCAGAATTAAGTAGAGAAGGAACTTTGTGCATCTTACAGGAGGCTGCAAAGACCCTAGAGAAACTGACGCCGGAAGTCCAAAAGTATTCCGTAATCTATCTGATACACTCTGTGAACCAGTTTGATCAAGTAGGGGACGGAATGGGTCTGATGTTCCACTAGAATCTGAAGTTCTTCCAAGGCCTTGGGAATCATGCTCCTTCATCAGACCAATTACAGCCAAGATGTAATATTAAAGATTTGCAAGATGACTAAATAAATAGATACATCAAGAGATGTGTAGAACAATGTATCCTAATGATGTGAAAACAACAACAAAAAACTTTTATGTTTTATAAAAGGATAAAATCCTTCTTTCTCTGTTTTACTTCATCTCATGGGTTATTAGAGAAATAAGGCACGCCACCTATATTTGAGGGAATTTTTGGGAGGTTGTAGAGCCTCAAACTTCTGCAATTCATTCGGTAAACAAGGAAATCCTCTCCTACATTTGCTCTAATATATGTTAGTTGATGGGACTGGAGTTAGTTTGTTAGAGTTAATCACCAACAACCTCCCACAGTTCTGAGATTCATTCTATAAACAAGGGAACCCTCTCCCATTTTTGCTCTAGTAAAATTCAAGTTCCTATCAGTAGATTGATATGCATATGTTAGCTGATGGGATTGTATATTTCGATTTTTGCAAATAATGAATTATTATTGAATTGCTTAAACTCACAAGCACAAGATGTGCACGATGGGAAAAGTACAGCCAGTAGATCAGTAAAAAAAAAACATATTACACCAAGTTTGCTAGAGTCAACTAGTGGGTAATTAGAGAAATAAGGCATGTTTTTTGTAAATAAGAGATGAGATTGAGAGGGAAGCTTGAGATTTTGGGAGGTTTTAGAACACTACAGGTCAGCAGTTCATTCCATAAACATGAGAGTCCTGCCCTAACTTTGTTCTAATAAAATTCCAGTTTCTATCGTCATTTCCAAGTCCTCACACTATCTCTCCTTTTCTCTTTATTTTAAAACTTTAAGGAACATACACACTGAGAATATTATATATATTCTTCATTCACACATTTCCTATCACCCCGTTTGCCAGAATGCAACATTACAATTTACAATAAAAAAAGTAACATATGAAAGGTTGTCCTTACCCTGACAACAATCCCTTCACCACCACTTGCAAAATTTGGAAGTCCAGTGATCGAGCCTAAAACAGCAGACACAATCTGCAGAGCACCATAAAAAAATAAACAAAAATATGCAAACAACCCACAAGTGTGCCACTTTCTCTTCCAATTTAAAATATACCCTATTTATTTCAGGTGGAACTCCATCGCCCTGAATAGGAACGTTGAATGTTTCAATGAAGACACCTGGAGCGACTTGAGTACTGTGACTATGGCTTGTGCTTGAATTTGGCTCAGTCGCTGCAAAATGGATGTTTAGCAGTAAATACCATATCTTGTTGTATTAAAGGAGATTTTTTATTTGTTGTGCATGGAGATATAGCATAAAACAAAACAAGACCAACAATGAACCTGCTCTGGTCCCCACCCCTAAAATAGACTTATGATGAAAGAAAACACACAGATGCATAAAGGAAATTTTTTATTTGTTGTGCATGGAGATATCGCATAAAACAAAACAAGACCAACAATGAATCTGCTCTGGTCCCCACCCCTAAAATAGACTTATGAAGAAAGAAAACACACAGATGCATAAAAATTATAATAGAAGATGAAGAAAATAACCTCTAAATCACAACATTAAATTAAGTTCATAACCATAAATCACAAGTTTATAACCATAAATTCATGAGAACAGAGGCAGAATTTGAAGCAATTAGCACGAAAAAATAACAGAAACAAGGAACTCGCACAGCACAAGAAACAGAGAAACAGAAAAAAACGTTCAGTGGCAGTCACAGGAAACAGATGAACTCGCAAAGTAACGATGGTGTTTCTGTTGTCAATGCGGAAATGCGACGCGGCCAACCCAAAAATTGACGCGGTGCGGGAGCGGGGCGCGTAGCGGGTGCTATTTCAATGGCGCGGAAAGTAATATTAAAAAGTATGTTATTAATTAAGATCTAAGAAAGTATGAGAAAATATACCCAGTATTATTATAAATTTAAATATAAAGATAATTAATTCATTTTTACTAATAATATAAAATATACTTAATAAAAAGTTTGGTATATTTTTTCTAAATAATTTATATTCATATAATTTATACTACGTTAAGTTATAATTTATATTTAGATTATATATATATATATATTTAAATACTCATTAACTAATACAAATTACATACTCATTAACTAATTTATATTTAGACTACATTTTTATCTAATTATGTTACTATTGTTTTTTTGTAAAAAGAAACTACCATAGGTTTTTTCTAAAATAAATGTTTACGGTATTTATGGCTTACTTTTCTTTTCTTGGTTAACAGTTTTTATTGAAAAAATAAAAGGTAAAAAATAGGTTAGGCAATGAAAGTCACGAGTTTTATTTTAAGTCTATTGTTTAGTATTTATTGAGATTGGGTCGGCCCATATAATTCTTATTCCGCAATATCTTAACCCGCTCCATGAAAGATTAGGTCAAAGATTTGAAGGGGCGCCGCAAGCATAAACAGCCAGATTTGTAGAATCGATCTTCTTTCACAGATTTTTCCTCCTTTCATCTTTCTCTTTCATTTTTTTATTCTTATTCTTCTTTTTTACCAGAAAAAGGATGAAGCGGACGCTTTGGCGGCATCACCTCCGCACCGCAAGATTGAAGAGCGGGCCGCTTTGACCGCTAACCCCATGCGACACGTGCTGTCGTGGCCAGGTGCGCTGCGCTTCAAATTTCCGTTACGCGCTGCGATAGCGGGCGGCTGCTATTGACAACAGAGGATGATGTCTTATTATAATGCACAGCGGCAGTCGCAGACGAGGAAGAACATAAGTGTTTTGCCCTAAACAGGGTGTATCATCGCGCGAGGAAGATCAAGCAAACAAACATTTTTTTTTATCGTAAAACTGGGTTTTTTCTAAACCGAACCCAAATTGGGGAAGCTTCAACTTCAAGTGAACTTCTAAAAAACTGGTGAGCTCTAATTTGTACTAGCAAGTTTGCAAGCCTAAATTTTACATTGACTTGGCCTTAGAAATTAAAATGTAAATTTTTATCGGTATTGCTAGCTACTTGGGCTGAATTACTTGTGCGGTGCAATATGTATTGGTTTCATAAAGTTAACTTTTACTCCCTCCATCCCACAATAGATGACCCATTTGAAAATGTGTAATTTTGACCTAACTTACTTTGACCATATTTTTCTACTAATATACAAAGATAAATAATATCATATAAGATGTCATTGGATTTATCTCGATGAATATTTTCAAAATATCAAATTTTCATAATTTTTTCTAATATATTATTCAAGATATTTAAGCTCAAAATTATGCATTGACATGCGTAATAAGGTCAACTGTGACAAGTATTAAGGGACGGAGGGAGTATGTTTTTAGCATTTTTTTGTTTTATTCAGCTACAAAATATTTGAGCAATGCAATATATATTGGTTTCATGAAGTTAACTTTATGTTTTTCGCATTATTTTTGTTTTATTCAGCTACAAAATAGAAGACTAAAATCAAATGTTTGGTCAGATTAGCTCTTGTTTGACTTTATGAATTTATGTATGATTTTGCCATTAATATAATATGTTCTATTCTAGTACTACTGTGCAATTCACGTTTCTTCCCACCGGGATGTTTTGTATGGAAATAGACACATAAAGAGATTCAAGCCAAGAATAACCCTTTTAGAAGACCAGAAATGTAAGGCTACTAGTTACGGTATCCCTCGATAATGAAGACTTCAGCAATTTTCATATTTTACCAACTTTTTACATAAAAAAAATTATCAAACTAACACTAAAACCAAAAATGAAACCACATTGTAAATCCAGTAAATAAGATCAGGATATAATCATTATAAAAGCAAAGATAATATACAAAATTGCATCAAACCTGCATGATTGGGCAGACTTCCTGGGGGTGGCAGATCAGGTTGCCTCACAACCAGATGCAATGTGTGACCATCTTCAACATCTACTTGTGTTAGGGAAGAACCTCGTGTTGAAGAAAATACATTATACAAATAACAAAAATTAAAGAATAGCGACAGAACATCTAGGCATAACAAATCATGGCTTTTGAATTGATTGAATTTTTAACTTGAGTGTCTAGAAGGTCTATCATTCACAAACATGAGTGAAATATTGAGATTGAATAACATATTTATGAAATAATGAGATTGAATATTAATGTACTTGATAGTTGGTACAGAAGAGACAAAATATGAAGTGCAAATAATTTAACTTCTAGATACTTCTTGTAAAGATGCAAAAACTTTTGCAATAACACACAGTTATTCCCTATTGAAATTCTACTATTATGGCTACTATTTTCTTCCTTTGGTGTGTACCTTTCTGCCTCAAAACCTCAAACTCTTAATGTTTTGTGGCAAACAAAAATAGACCAGATGTTACAGTAAGGAACAGATATAGTTTTAGTTATGCACATAAAATACAGCAATAGTTAATAATTGAGCAACCTGCTAGACAAACAAAGGGAACCAAAAAAAGAAAAAAATCAACAATGTATGAAGAAAACACCTTCAGGTTGTACTTGCACAATGGTCAAGACACCATCTGAAAATAATAAATATTTTCTTTAACGATATGGAATGAGAAATCTGGCATTTTTGTCAGTCTGCAAAGAGAAAGCCACATAGGCCTTCTTTGTGAAGTTGAACAGAAAATAGAAAGATAAAGGATACGGTATGCAGACAATAGTTGATCATCCTTTAGAACTTTCCCTTGGCAAATTAAGCGCTGCTGTTCTGATAACACTCCGGTTACAGTAGCAATCTGTTCTTTCAAAGCAGGGACTGGCATCTGCAGAACAAGGGAAATAATTGAAGGGAGGATCAACAGTTCAGATAAGTAATTGAGTGATGCCGGCTAAATGATCAAGATACTTAACACAGCAGCTTTGAGGAGTTATGAGCATCAAATAAATATGGTGCATTTGGATAAGCTTTAAACTAATCGAGTTATGACATAGTTGTTTGGAGGATTATTTCTAGTTTCCAAGGAAAAACATCAAAACTGAAACAACTACTTTGATACTTTATTTTCACGTAATTTTTTTAAAATCAGTATGAAGATATTCAATTTTTTTAACTCATAAACCACATTTTTCTGAGAAGAAACAGACAAACAAACTCTTAAAAAAAAAAAATATAGGTCAAAACTCCAAACAAGTTCTAAAGTTATAGATAAGGAAGGAGGGGCCCGACTTGCTGGATCCTGAGAAACCACCAGCAATAATATAATGAAGGAATTGTGTGTTAGAGTATTGGAGAAATCCATATCAGCTATGGAAAGCTCAATGGATTTCAAGAAGAAGCTGGCCGCACAGCACTTTGCAGCTTTCTAACATTGATAAGGACATCGCCACAAGCAGAGGTATCAAGCAACTTCTTTCAAGTTGGACGAAAAACAAATGGTACCAAAATACGCGGTTATCGAACTCTCAAGTAAGTCTTAAACTCTTGCGATTTAAGATTTTTTTATTTTTTTGACAAATCTTGCGAGTTTAAGATTCTAGGCCATAAAAACAAGCTAACTTGCATGCAAACAATTGTAACATTTAAGTTTTTAGTGCTGTCGTGACAGACAAATGTTATGCCTGGATACGGCTTTGTTTTCTCCAAAGAGAGGTTGTGGATACCGTAAGTAGAAGAAACCCATCAACAAAGAGAGAACAGGAGAGAAAGTATTGCCAAAAAGTGTGCATGGTCAGCAAGAATAAAAGAATCATGAAGACAATAGCATTCCTCTGCTTTAATATGCCAATACAATGCTGAACTTGTGGGATTTTAGATAAGAAAGGTGGGAAGAGAAATAAAATAATAGAGATTATAAGACCAACACTTATAGTTACATTAATCTAGACTCTAAATCCAAACTATAAATATGGAAGTGATCGTAATTATTAAAAACTCATTCCAAGTAAACAAAGAAACAAATCATGAAATACAAAGAAATACATAAACAAATCCTAAGAGTCGATATACAACAATAAGAACCAAGATAATCCAAGATGGGGTCGGCTACCAATTCTAAAAAATAATCCAAGATAATCTAAATTACTCTAGAGCACAACCCAAGTATTCTGAAATATTTTCCTTATATTCCAACTACATGTATCTACTGGAATGAGGTATTGTACATGTATCTACTTAAATGAGGCATTATGCGCAAGGAACGATAACATGAACATAAATAGAAGTATTATACTGGAGAAATTAAAAAAAAAGAAAGTGAAGAACGTTTATGAGTAGTCAAAGAATTACCTGTTTATCCACTTTGAGAGTATAAGTTTGTGAATCAAGTGTTTTGAGCTTTATCTCAATAGTGGTTTCTGAACTTCCAGTGCTGTTATTGCTAGGGATCTTTTCAACGCTGTTACTTCCCATTCTCCAGTCCACACAATACACTGCAAAAATGAAAAAGCATCAGAAACTACTAGTAGTTCGTAGCTGTTACTTTTTCCTCCAGGACACGAGATTATTATTGAACAAATCATGCCATTATAAAAATAATAATAATATTATCGAACAAATCATGTGAAACTAATTAAACAATACAAAAATAAAGAACATTTGAAAAAATTCACATGAACACCATTACAGCTTATTTGTTAAATCACGACTTGTATAAAAGCCTCTTTACATGTGAAGATCAATTCATGCAAAATGGACCCTGTAAACAAAATCTGAAATTTTGGAAGTTCACATGATTTCCACAATCATCTGACCCATGCAGAAAAATTTACTAAGAATTAAAAGACAACTTCAACTGTCCAACATGTAGGCAAAGTCCATTCTTCCAGGATGGAACTCCTATTCAATGAACATATGCATAGTAGAGAACCCACTCCTGCAAGCAACCTGGTAAGAGCACCATAGATGGGAGTTGTGTTGCACACCCATTCAGTATGAGACTCAAACTCCTCCGTCAACTCTGACAGGTTGGAAAGGCAAGTTCATCTGCACGTGTGGATAGACAGACAAGGCAGAGGTACCATTTCATGTGTAGTGTGTAAGCACTCCAAAAAGCATGCTTATAAGATGGAGGAATCGGTGCTAATATGATGTGTACCAAGTCCATTCTATAAAGGATTAACCTTACAGCTCCTGCACCAACTTATCACCACAGTAGATGATATCATGACAATTTGAAATTCCCAATGAATCCCAATAAAATGTAGTTAAAGCACACCTTGAAACTTGAGAACAAGAGTAAAATAGGATCATATTCACTGTAGCTAACAATACCCAACGAATCTGGCCTATCCATTTTTCTTTTGTGTTAACCTTCTAGTTTCTAGGGGAATGGACCATAGTAATCCAGAGTTAGGCCAGGAGGTAAGTAAGGTCAAGTCTGGCCAGGAATTGTTCCACCCAGGAATCAAACTCGGGTTCTCCTTCGGCCTTAGGTAATGCTCATTAATCACTTGAAGCCAATCACACTGGATCCAGTTCCTTCAATTAGGAACTTATGTTTTTTTATAACCCTCCTTTTTTGTGCATGAGCACAAAGAACCCTTCACATACACAAATAACTGTTTATATTTGTATTGATATCATATATATCATAGTATCATCAGCAATGCAATATGTGATAAAGCTCGTCAAATGTATTTATATATGTTTAAACAGCCAAATCCAAGTATTTTAGCCGACACAAAAAAATGAAAGGCAGTGACTGCTCAAACAACAAAGCAACAACATGAACAGCCCATTTGTGATTAAGATTTCCTTACATAGCAAAACCTGTAGGGCTCCTGACCCCAAAAAAGTGCATATTCAAAATTCATAAGGTATTGATTTCAGAAACAATACATGAAACTGAGAAGTAAAAAAATCCATATTGGATAGAATTTAGAAGCTTTTCATTGCCACGAACAAATCAAAACACACACGACTAAACTATCAGCTAAACTTTCTCACATGCCAAATGAAAAACATCAAGCACATTCCAATCCAAATAATAAATCAAAAAAACATTCAAATACAATTGTATAGCATTTGTATTTGTACTCGTATTTTCATTGAAAAAGAAAAACTTTGCAGTTTCTCTTAACATATGCCACCAAATTCAAAAATAAAAATAAAAAATCATATCAATACAGTTCAAAAATGTCCCTCTTATACACAAAGTGATCAAAAATCACGATGACCTAAACTACACGATAATCACTCAAACATGCATGATTAAGAAAATAAACTACAAACCTAACAAAAGGGAAACGAATTCACGAACCTAATTTCACTCATGCAAAAATTGCTTAGAGACGAAATAGGTTATAATCAAAATTCAAAACCTAGTTATGAAGAATATCGATGATGAATAAACATCAACAATTCGATTATTCACCGAATAAAATTAAAAAAAAAAAAACGAAAAGAATGCGATGATGATTATACATAAACGAGGAATTGGAATGGAAAAAGCGATTATCGAAAAGCGAAAAAGGTGAATGAGGAATTTACCTTGAAGTAGAAGCGAATTGGGGGAAGAAGGGTTAGGGATTGAATAGTGGAGAGTGGGTGTTGAAGCAGCGTTATAGCTTTCACCGCTGAGTCTTGTAAAAGCGCACGGGTTTATTTCACTATTGAAGAAACAGGGTAGAGTGCATGAAGTTCTCAGTTCATATGTAGAGTACTGGATTATCTCCCACGCTTTGCTATAGTATCGGCTCAATGAGTCGGTCTTCGCCGCCGCCTTTTTATTTTTCCTTAATTTGTTTTTGAAAAATGCTTTAATATAACAAAAATAGAATTTCTTTTAAGAAAAAAATAAATACTTTTTTAGTTAAGAAAAAAAAAAGATATCTTGACCCAAAAAAAAAGAAATTATATACTTTTTTAAAAAAAGATATCTTGACCAAAAAAATATATCATATACTTTTTTTTTTAAAGAAAAACATATTATATACCAAAGTTGTGTTAATTTATTTTCTAAAAAGTTAAAAAAATATTTATTATTTGTAGAATTTTAACATGCATTCTTAAGACAAATGTTAACACACGACTCTTTGTTTTTTTTTATCCAAAATCAGCTGATGAATATATATCTCAATTTAACGTCGAAATTGTTAAACCGAACGTCGTGACGAAGATTCAAACTTCGTTCCTTCACTTGCATATGTGGTTTTTTATGGTTATTATCGTTTAGTCTACCTACCTAAAAAAGGTTTTTTGATTAATACATATATTAGTACCATTTTTTATTTTTAGTCTCTAAAGTAAATATTTAAACAAGAATTCTTTAAATGTTTTTCGTCAACAAATTTGGTCATTGTTGCTGATGACACTTTGCTGGTGAGTGGAAAAAGTTGGGTGAACGTTCATGTTTTGAAGACCGGTTTTGTTTGAAAAGATGTTTGGGTTAGAAGTAAACTTTCATAAAAGCATGTTGTTTGGGATTAATATGACGAAATCTTGGTTACATTAGGCGGCCATGGTAATGAATTGTAAGCATAATCGTCTTCCTTTTTTGTATTTTGGGCTGCCTATTGGTGGAGATCCGAGAAAACTTTAGTTTTGGTACTCTTTGGTCGATTGTATTCGAAGTAGACTGACTGGGTGGAAGGGTAAAAAAAATTCTTTGGGGACTCAGCTGATTCTCCTTAAATCTGTATAGTCTTCCAATCCAGTTTATTTTATTTTCTTCTTCAAATCTTCCTCAGGTATCATTTCTTTTCTTGATTCTATTTTTTTGGATTTTTTTTATTTTCGGGTTGGGGGCTGTGAGGATATTAGGAAATTGTCTTGCGTTAAATGGGATACTTTATGCTTACATACTGAGAATGAAGGTTTGGGGGTACAAAGGATATTCTGGGTTAAACAGTATACAATCAAAAGCGCTTGTAACAATTTGACTGCTACTGACATTGTTGTTCATGAAGGATTTAAGCATGTATTGTGGCTTAAGCAAGTCCCGCTTAAGGTCAATAGTTTTACCTGACATTTATACTTGAATTGATTGCCAACAAAGATGAATCTATTTTAGGCGAAATATCTTGTGCTCGGCTGCGTGTGGCTTGGTGGAGGATCATGATTGTTGTGAATTCGATGAAAAAATCACACCAATAACAAACTTGATGTGTGGAGCAAGTGATAATCAAGCAATCAAAACAAAGTGTATGGAACAATTGTAAACACAAGCCAAAAGTAGAAAACAACGAGAGAACACAAAAGAATCTGTTTACCCAATTCGGTCCAAAATGACCTAGTCTGGGGAGAGAGCAGCCATCCGTTTCACTATAATGATGAGTAACTTTACAAAAGAGATATCAATGGGTTACAAGAATAAGTCTCCCGCCTAATTCTACCCAAAGTCTCAATCTCTTCCCGTAACCAAGAGACTCAATCCTAATAATGTTTTCCAAGGTGAATCAACCCTCAAACCCTAGTGTTTGTTACCAAGAGACAAACTCTATACAAACCCTAGTTTTGTTGTTGCCTTTCTAAACCCTTGTTTCAACGCCCTCTATCTTCAGGTTTACTCTGATACAAAGTCTATATTTATAGTAAAAGTATCTCCCATAAAATTGGAACAAATCTGGCCCAAAAATACGTTTATGAAATATGCTGATGCGACAATTCGGGCCTCGAATTCCTCCATTCGGGCGCCGATTTTTCACGCGTGTTAGGTTGAAAAAACTAGTGTCAATTCGGGCCTCGGACAACGTCATTCGGGCCCCGAATTGGTAGTTTCCAGAAACCTCAATTTCTCCAATTTTGAGTCACTTTCACAACAATGATCACTTGTTCTTTTCTTGTATTGTTTATGGCCAACTTTGGCTCTTTACATCCGGTTGGTTAGGCTTCTCAACAACTTTTAACATAATTTGGACATCGGTTCTTTTTACTATTTGAAAGGATATCAATTGGAAGATTTTTCGAAACAAGGCAGAGCAACTTATCTTTTTATTGGAAAAGGTTCAACTTCAAGCTTATTGGTGCTTAAAATCTTATTATATTCTATTTGATTTTGATTACTCGGTTTGGAGGTTGAACCATTTGTCATGTTTTCAGGTTGTAACGTAATATTTGTTTTTCTTGGCTACCTTGTGGTAGCTTGACAGGTGTCTTATAAATTTCTGAATTTTTCAGTTTCCTTTGGTACTCCTTGTACTAAAGGAGCTCTTGTTGGTTTTTTAACATATTTGTTTAGCCTTCTTAAAAAAAAGTAATTTGGTCATTGTTTTCAAAAGTTATACACATGGTAATGTGTATTTGTCGTCCCTATAAATATTTTTCTTATTCATTTTTAGTCTTTCTATGTATTGAATCCTTTAACTTATTTTAACTACACTTCTTTAAAAAAAAATCTTATTTCAACCACATAGATCAAAGTTGTTGACGGAAAATGACTGAGTATCATTATTTGAGGTTTTTTTTTTTGGAGAGATTAAAAAAAATGGTATATTTATAGGGTTCGAAAACTTAATTAGCTCTTTGTTATAACAAAAAATAAGTAGTCGAATTACGTATTGGTCGTTGGAGAGAGTGAGAGTATTCGCCTATCAGTTGCAGAATCGGTTGACAGTTCAATGTGACTACCAAATCTAAATAGACGTAGAGGTTGTCATATGCTTTATTGGAAGTATTCGACTACTTGTTGCATCACAATCAACTGACGTTGAAATCAATTGTTGCAAGATCGATTGATAGTTGAATCAGTTGTAGGTTGACTGACAAACATAGCTACCAAATCTAAATGGACTTGGAGGATGTTATTGTGTCTTATTAGGGTCGTGATCATGTCTAACGAGTATCCAAGAGGTTGCAACTTTGATTTGAGTCAATCAAAAGGTCATCTAATAATTTTCTTACATATATGGCATGATAGGAAGTGGTTAGAGTGAGAGAAAATAAAATAAACTACTCTAAGGTCATTTTGAATGACAAAACATGATCAAACATTCCGTCTACAAAAATAGAAATATGGAGAACATAGGTAAATGACAACCGAATAGTCGGTAGTACAAATACAATTTTACCATCAACACAAACAAGATATTAACCGACTAAGTTTAAAACGTGCATTTTTTTTTACAATTAAAACAAATGCATCCTTTATTATTTTATATTTCAAAGCTTTTTGGATACAGAAAAAAGTGTAATATTTGGTTCTTAATAGTATTTTTAATGAATTTTTAAACGGTCTATGACACTCCCTTTCTCATGCTAGGTCCCCTACACAATTTATCAACCCACATGTTTGTACAATTGATGTGGAGATGCAACTTACCTATATGAAGGTAAAATGTACGTAGCCAGATGACAGTTGCACAATTTTCCTTGCGAATTTTCTCTCAGTAATTTGTCGAAAACAAGAGATTAAAGCCTATAATATTGGGTTTGGTTATCATTGTATATTCCATATTTCATCCAATTTAATGTGAGACTCTTAACTATATATATGTTTTCTGCGCTAGAAAATAACAAAACTAGCAAATGGTACTTTTGCAAAACTGCAATTTGCAATCATTGGTCCTGGTTTGTTTTTGCTTTCATAACTTGAAAAGAACATAAACAATATTGATTGTCACTTTCCTGTGTTCTTTTTATCTTATTCTTCTAAAAATTAAGAGCCAAGC
>Ga0315913_1007396_pt1 | contig 13176 bp, 5 predicted proteins | sample MpolsnodulesMG_FD_207736 | JGI IMG/M metagenome (GOLD analysis project Ga0315913, IMG submission 207736) | Medicago polymorpha root nodule microbial communities from Los Angeles, California, United States - small nodules | ecosystem: Host-associated > Plants > Roots > Nodule | place: USA... | reverse complement strand
TCTCTTTTTCTATACTCTCTCTTATCTATTTCTCTCTTCACAACTTCCAACGAAACACACTATTAAAAAGAAAAAATCGTTTAATTCTATAAAATTTATCATACATTTTACCTTATATTATACTATTTTATTATATAACATAATATTCTATTCAATATTCATTTTTTAATAGATCAAAAGGCACCTAACCTAAACTTTAAAATTGAGATCTAACAAAATTAGAACAAATTTTATTTTTAGACATGCACCCAGTCACCAATCAAAAAGCAACGTATGTAGATATGGATGAATAGACATCATCATCATCATCATGATCACCTCGTCCGTCTCAAAAGTGGGGTCTACACAACTCACTGTCCTGTCTCAATCTGAAACCGTGACTATAATAAAAAGGGTTAATAGGTCTTTACCCCATACCCCATATAATATAGGTCATTTCTGGTTTTTCCCTCTCTAAAATACTTTTTTTGATTTATCCCCTGTAAAATATTTTTGTTTTGATTTACTCCCTTAATAGACCAAACAAAAACGAAAATTTCTTAAAAAAATAAAAAAAATTGGTTTTTGTTTGGCCTATTAGGGGTAAATCAAAACAAAAATATTTTACAGGGGTAAATAAAAAAAAATATTTTATAGGGAAAAAACGGGAAATGACCTATATTACAGGGGCTAAAGACCTATTAACTTAATAAAAACAACACAACTACTCTCATTCTTACACTCATAAATCACAAGTACAAGTTCTTGTTTCATCAATTTTATCATCATCATCACCATCAATTTGGGTTTCAACAAAATGGGTTCTGATCAAAGTAACAACTTGGAATTTTTGAAGGAGATCGGTTTAGGTTCAACTAACATCGGTTGTTTCATCAATGGTCAATGGAAAGCCAGTGGTTCTTCTGTTACTTCTGTTAATCCTTCCACCAATCAGGTCACAATTTTTTCACTTTTTTTTTTTTTTTAATTTTTTGAAAAGTTTTTTTTTTTGCAACATTGCATGCATGAAAGAACTGCTGAATTATGAAAACTTGATGTTAAAACTGTTATAAGTAAAGATTTTTATTAAATTTAGATGTAAATGTAAATGTAAATGAAAAGAAAGATAGCTTAGTGAGGACTCCCTCCGATTCTAATTATAAGCAAAATTGGCTTTTTAAGTTCATTCAATTAATGATATATGTGGTTTGTGTATATGGTTACATCATTAATTGAATGAAACTAAAAAGTCAATTTTGCTTATAATTTAGAAACGGAGGCAGTATAGCTTAGGACGGTCCAGAGTTCAAATCTGGACAATTGTAAAATGATCATTAACATTATCTTAATTAATAAAAAGTTTCCTCTTGCTTAATTTTGTGTTTTAAAAGGGAAGATATATTTTTTATTTTTTTTAGTATTTTTTGTTTTTGTTTTTACTAAACCTGAGTGATTAATGAAAGTTTAGTGAATTTGAATTTGAGCTTGATTGATGATTGAATTTGAAATGCATATTTCGATTTGCGATGAATTTAGCAGAATCACGGTGTTTTGATAACTTAATTGAAGCTCAGAGTTGTAGTTTTTGCCAAAATTAGTTGGATTTCAAAACAATCTAAACAAGCAGTTAGTTGTTTTCATGGTTTTTGGCGATTTTGGATTTCATTTTTATGTATCTGATTGTTGTTGCTTTGAATTTAGACTATTGCTACCGTGACCGAAGCAACTGTGATAGATTACGAAGAGGGATTGCAAGCATGTAGTGAAGCAGCCAAGACATGGATGACTGTGAGTTTTTCTCTCTCTTTTGATATAAGTGTGAATTTGCGATAGCCGATAGCTCATACTGAATTTAGGTACAGTTGGAAACTAAATGTGGATGAACTTGTGACGTTCTTGCAGATTCCGGCACCCAAGAGAGGTGAGATTGTAAGGCAGATTGGAGATGCATTGAGGGCTAAATTGGATCCGTTGGGTAGGTTGGTGGCTCTTGAAATGGGAAAAATTCTCGCAGAAGGAATTGGGGAAGTTCAGGTATGGCAAATCTCTTTATTGAGCAATTTTTCGTAACATGTTGCGTTTGACAGTACATAAGTCAAATCGGTGGTGACCAAGTAATGCATTATCAGATATCATGAACTAATTACCTTGTACTATTTTGGTGTAATGTCATCTAATTCTCGGCCGAAAATGTGGGTTTGTTTTTGCTGTTAGGGCCGACAAATGTGTCTCTAAAGCTTCGTCCAATGCAAGCATATTTTGCATAGTTGCGTTCTTTCCATCAATTTTCATTCACTACAAAGAAAAAAAAAGCCTTCCAATATGGGCATCTAAAATGTATCTGGTTACATAAAAATCCTGAAATCCATTGCAGTCGACAAAGTTAACTGGAACCGTACTTTCGAAAATTGTTATGCTGTTAAAAATTAACTGGACATACTGGAGAGTGAAAACGCTTCTCAGTACTCAGAATGTTTAAGAGTTCTAATGAACTTTTTCATGAGTTATACTAGCGTTTTCGAGTATAACCAAGTCCATTTTGCTGTTTCAGGAGGAAAATCTGAAACTGATATGTGATTGGGTAGAGTGACCATCATGAATGGTTGAATATGTAATATGAAAAGTAATGTTGGGAGCTCTTAAAATTTTCAAGCACTTGCTAATTTAGTAATCAATTTTGCCAGTGGGGGAGATTGCCATCTTTTAAATACTAGTTTTACTATCACCAACCCTATATCTTTTTAGTGATAAATTTGACTATTTACTCATTTTAGAATTGAGCCGCGTTAACAGCATTTTCATGGCCTATGTCCTGTATTTGGTTCTCCGAGGATAGTCACTTTTAAAAGTTCCTTCATTTTCATTCTCAGGGCATTGCATAAACTTTGGTGTGTGTACAGGCTTACTGCTATATGATGCAATCTAGTGCTTTTTCTGAGTACACGCAGAATTAAAAATAATCATATACTCTATAAAAGAGAAAATTATATTAAATATAATATTTGTTCTCTGCCCTGAACATTTGTATGTGATATAGTTTGTAACCTTTTGTGCTATTTGTTGCAGGAAATTATTGATATGTGTGATTATGCTGTTGGGCTAAGCCGACAATTGAATGGATCAATTATCCCATCAGAACGTAAGATTTTTTATCTTTATCAATTGTTCATCGTTTCTTTATAATAATACTCAGGGTTATAAAGTTGTTTAAAAAAATTTGTTCACAGACACTTTTGTTTCGATGCTGATTTCTTTTCATGATGTTCTGGTTGAGTTAATTTTTTTGTTAAACTTTCTTTCTTTACAGGTCCAGATCATATGATGTTTGAGGTTCGATATTAAACTGTGATTATTTTGTAACTTCTTCACCATTATATCATAGGGGGTTTAGTTATGAACTGTATTGTGTGCTCTTACACTACAGGTATGGAACCCATTAGGAATAGTTGGTGTAATCACTGCTTTCAACTTTCCATGTGCTGTTCTAGGTACGCTTTTTCTTCTCCTATCTCAGCACACGCAGTGATAAATTTCTGGTCATTCTATTATTAGGAATGTATTCCAAACATCAAGAAAAATATCTGCGCTTGCTTTTTATACTTTGAGCTTATTCTGGTGATTAAAATGTTGTACAACCTGTTCATTTCTGTTGTGTCTCAGGATGGAATGCTTGCATTGCATTAGTCTGTGGTAACTGTGTAGTCTGGTAAGTTCACATATTACTAGGCATGTGTGTGTGTGTGTGTGTAGATTTCAGACCAATTTTCTTAATCTTCTTTTGACTACTATTTTCTCTTGACTTGAATGGTATTTATACTGTAAACTTTATGCGATCAATACTTCAATTCTTGATGCATACTGTTCAATGTATGTGATTTATCACCATCTTTCATTTGGTATCTCGCAAAAGTTGACTTTCCTACAATTGCATACACTGTTAAGGCAACTTATTTGTGTTGTTGGGTGAATATATCTTACATGACACAGTTGGTGGGCACAAAGCTGTAAGTTTTGGAGACGACTTGACCCCCGATTTCTCCAATTGCACTTCCTTTGAATTTGTTTCACTTAGTATTTAGTACAAAATTTCCATTAACATCAATCCGTAATATAGCTTACCCCACCAAGTGAGATGAGGTTGATGGTTGGCTTGGTTGTTATTGTTCATGAAATATAGTTTACTGGTTAAAGTGCTATGTATTTTTGTTCTCTTATGTGGCATCCTCGTAATCTGATCTCTTTACTTAATGGTTGTATAATTTATCCTTGCCTCCGAGGACTTCTTTCTCCCTCTTCCCAATACAATATATGTATCTGTATTCTGTGTAATATGCATTAATAGCTTATAAAGGAGGTTTATCAGAAGAGATTAAGATGCAAAAAATTATCTTGATTGTTGCTGACCATGATGAACTAAATGACTTTTATGCAAATCTTTGTTAAAATTTTATGTGATGTCTTGTCAGCTTCTTCTTCTAGTGTTTCAAATTTTCAATAAAAATTATGTTGCCTTTTCATTACATTTTTTTCTTACAACCACACAAATTACAGGAAGGGAGCTCCAACTACACCATTGATAACTATTGCTATTACAAAGCTAATATCTGAAGTTCTTGAGAGGAACAAATTACCTGGGGCAATATTCACCTCTTTCTGTGGAGGTGCTGATATTGGGCAGGCAATATCGAAAGACAGACGCATTCCACTGGTTTCATTTACCGGAAGCTCAAAGGTAGTTTCTTTGAGTCCTTGATCTCTAAACATAATGTTTTTAACAGGTGACATAATTAATTAACCAAATTGAATATGATGTACAGTTTTCCACATTTTATTTAAAAATGTAGTTATCACACAAGTTTCTCTGGCATTAAGTCTTATCACAGTAACTATTTATAAAGATATGTAATATTCAACACCCTATAGCATCATCTTGGTAGTGCAAATACCTCTATTTGTCAGAGATTGTGTAATCTTGTATATCTGGCCTCCTATTCAAACATGCTACGGTAAGATACAGTGCCGAACACTTCAGTATGATTTGTAGATTAAAATCTATACGTATTGAGCTGATAATGAAATGTTACTATTGTAGGTGGGCGCGGAGGTACAGAAAACAGTGAATGAAAGATTTGGCAAATGCTTACTGGAGTTAAGTGGTAACAATGCAATTATAGTCATGGATGATGCAGATATAAAACTGGCTGTACGCTCTATTTTCTTTGCAGCTGTGGGTACTGCTGGTCAGCGTTGCACAACCTGCCGTAGACTGGTACTAAAGCCAATTTTGAAAAATTGAATACACAATTGTAAAGCATCCATGTTGTTTCTGTAACGTATATTTAATATTCAATTTTGGCCGCTTTGCATGCAGTTTCTGCATGAGACCATTTACGCAAATGTACTAGATCAACTTGCTGGACTTTACAAACAAGTCAAAATTGGGAATCCCCTGGAGAAAGGGACTCTTGTTGGGCCCCTGCATACTCGTTCGTCCGTGGAAAACTTCAAGAAGGGCATTGCAGCGATAAAATCTCAGGCATGTCATGTCACACTTTTCTAGTTAAGTTAAATATGGTCGGCATGTAACTTCCCATGTGTTATGTCCAATTTTGCACGGTATTGTAAGCAACTTTTGCTCAAATATGATGGGTGTGTATTCTTTGTGCCAAGATGCTTACTCGATACTCTGATTATCAGGGTGGGAAGATCCTAACAGGGGGGTCTGTAGTAGAGTCAGACGGAAATTTTGTACAGCCAACAATTGTTGAGATTTCTGCAGATGCCACTGTTGTTAAAGAAGAACTGTTCGCTCCAGTTCTCTATGTTATGAAATTTCAGGTAGTATATCATCTAAATCTTGTTATTGAACTTATTTCCTTACAAATTTAGTTTCTGACTACACTTCACGGTTTTTCTACTTAGAATCTCGAAGAAGCAATTGCCTTGAACAATTCTGTTCCTCAAGGACTGAGTAGTTCAATCTTTACACAAAGACCTGATACTATATTCAAATGGATCGGGTAACTACCTGGACTTCTTTTTTGTCATTTCCTCTAGATACCTTCGAATGACTTCAGCTTGGGAACTTGTGTGCTAACCCGAAACCCTTAAAAGATGTTTGTGATGTTTTTTACTATATAAGCAATATATTTTGCGTATTCATGAGTGTGATTGCTGTGCAGGCCAAGAGGGAGTGATTGTGGTATTGTAAATGTGAACATACCGACAAATGGAGCTGAGATTGGAGGAGCTTTTGGTGGAGAAAAGGCAACTGGTGGTGGTCGCGAAGCAGGGAGTGACTCTTGGAAGCAATACATGCGCCGTTCTACATGGTAAGTCTTAGTTGAATTTAAGATGTTTCATTGTCTCTTACTTATAAGTTCTGTTAATCATAAGTTTATTTTCTTTCTCTTTGCAGTACCATTAATTATGGAAGTGAACTACCATTAGCTCAGGGAATAAACTTTGGCTAATCCTTAGACATAAAGATGATCAGATGCAGTTTTCAAGTCTGGTTGACATGGGCTCAAATGGTTGTTTCAACAAGATATGTTGTAAAGTGGCACCTTGACTTGATAGCATTAATTAATGTATGAGATATAATAATAAAATATCCAATAAATTGAGGGCCAAAATTCTTATTTCCTAATAAAAATGTTTTGTATGTTTAGATATGCATGCTTATCAAATTTTATTATGTTAATTTTTTCTAAAATTTTGGACACACTCTTGAATTTACTCTCTAGAAAGCAGGTTGTAATTCAATATCATCTTAATCTGGTTTTATCTTACACTAAAATTGTTTAGCTAATCATTTCAACAAATCTAAAACTTATTTGATTATTATTTTATGTGACTAAAAGGAAAGTGTTTAAGCAAACAACTCATTTTTTGACAAAGGTAAACAAGCTTTTAAAAATTATCTGAAAAGACCTATGTAAAAGAGTCCCACGTCAAACAAAATATGGCATGAACATGTGTCTATAAGTATGGGTAATCTTCACCTCACAAGTCAGTTTCGAGGGTTGTGTTAAGAGGCAAACCACGATTTCTAACATGGTATCAGACTATCCTCCAACATTCAATCGGTCACTTATATGTATTTACAAGTGGGGTATATTATTTTTTATTTTTTTTACAAAAGTATTACTGCTATTTTAAAAATTGACTTACCGTAAAATATTACTTTTTTTTTATCACTCTTTGTATTTTACTATAGTTAGTTATATTTAATTATGGTTAGTCTTTCATTACTTCAGCTAGATCAGAAATAGTTGGTTACAGTTTCTATAACTAGTTTTTTTGGTTAGTTTGCCCTTTTTCCATCGTATATGTTGTTCTAGGTTCAATTTTTTAAGTAGATTGTACCATTTTCTCACTTTCATCAATGAAGAACCATTATTCTTCTCTTGTTTCTTTGCATACCAAGATGGTAGGAGAATTCAACCCTTGAGCTCTGGCTCCGTCAATTTTGTGCAATCGATCCCTTTCCTTCAAACTTTCGACCTATTGGAATGGATGTGTTGGGTTATAGATATCAACAACAAGAAGTTAGAATGAACCATTGGAATGTATGTTTGGGTTATGACTTGTGAGCTATGAAGTACGGATACCTCTGTATGATCAGGTGTTCGCGGTGCCTGACATACTCAGTGTTCGAATTTGTGTGACATTTGTGCGACATTTGTTGAAAATCGGAAAAAACTAAAATGTATTTACTTAGGTGTTTTTTGTATGGTTCTTAACTAAACTACTTAATTATACTTTTTTCAAACTCTCAATTTTCTCAAAGTTAGTTATATTTAGTTAAGAACCGTATAAAAATGCACATAAGTTTTGTCTTAAAAAATCTTAGACAAGTGTCTCAAAAGTCTTTATTTATTTCTTTGCTCCAATGCTCCTTAGATCGGTGTCGGACATCCATATAAAACTCTACGACGAGTGTTGTACAAACTAAGGCAATTGTTTAAAAATATTTTGTATTTCTTTTCTTTTGACACATCTTATACTCTTCTTGGATAAACACATCAACATAGGTTAAATGGGTTAAAGACATGTCATAATACACTATAGGATCTTGTTTTAAATTATTTTTTAAAATTTGCTTAATTTAGATGCACATGTATATATTTTGATTCTTAATTTAGATCTTTTATAAACTGTTATAATATCTTATTTAATTATATAAAATATGTTAATATACATGTATGTGACTTGTATTTCATACGTTATCAGTGTTGGCGTGTCCATATCGTGTCAAATGTCTCGCTCGAACTGCATGCTTTATAGATTATGAGGGGTCCAAGAATCGTCATATTAGACTTTGACCAACTACATAAGTGATTTGGACATCAGATTTTCATCAAAAACATACATCAAGTATACAAGTCATCTTACTTATTCGTCACTAACATTTATAATACCAAATCAACATCTAAAGCAAACCTTCGGTGAAACTTTAGTGGATAAATGGGTTCCTGAAAAATTAATTGCAAAGGATAAATGATAAATGAATAAACAAAGACACATATACTCTTAATACAAAATCAAAGAACCAGAAATTAGAAATAGCTAATACGCATGAATTAGATATCCAAACTTCCATATTTAAATTTTAAGTGAGAGAGATCGTTGTAGATCGTATTAAAATTATCTGATCCAATGTTTTTTTTTCTTCTTTTTTTTAAGCTCGGTATCTATTCTAAAAACTAACAAATTCGAGATGTATAGCCATTTCGTCCTCTTACGAGGGTATCATTTAAAGTGAGAGCTTCTCAATTTGTTTATCTGATCCAAGGTAAGACATTTAATGTAATAAGTAATGGAGAAGCTTAACCAAAGTATTTGATCCCTCCATTTCGCAATACATGCCGCAGTCCACTACTTTACACATGTCAAAACACAATTTTTTTTTTAAGAAACCAAACTAACCCACCAAAATTGTTATCGGAAAATCGAATTTGAAAACTTGAGAGAAATACACTTCAAAATCTCAAACCAACGTTATTAGGGCAGTACAATTGGTTTGTCAAAATATAACTTTGACTATTAATTTCTTTAATTATCTATAATAAAAAATTGTAAAAATTTGATATTTTAAAATTATATATAGAGACAAATCGAACAACATCTTATATGTTATTATTTGTATTTATATATTAGTTAAAAAAAAAAATATAGTACACATTTCCAACATACGAAATGTATTTAAGAATGGGGAGTATAAAACATTAACTATAGTAGGTGATTCAAAGCACAAGCAAGGGTGAATTTCTGCAAAATCTCTGTTATATTATTTATGAAATATTGATTCAGAAATGAAGAACTGAAACCGTCAAATTTTTGAAATATATTGTTTATTAATATATTGCATATATGTTCTTCTTCTGAGAACATAACATGAATTTTACAACCTGAGCTTCTAACACGCCTTTATATCAGCACGGTAGCGACATGGTCAAATTTCTCACCGCCAAAATCAATTCATAAACTAACTTCGAAATTGTTAACCCCATTTCTTCTTTCAAATTATTTTGTCACACGTGATTAAATGAAATCTCATATAACTATCATATTAGCCATTCTTCCGAAAACAGAGTTAAAGGTGGACTTTTGATGTTTATTATAAAATTGTGTCTTTTAAAATATTGAAAAAATGGGAAGAAGTGTCATAATTTTTTTTGTCCGTAGATGAAGTGACATGTACCAACTAAAACTCAACCACAACCAATATTCGGGTTAAAACTTAGATGAAAGGGTTCAGCTTAATAATCTCGTCATTATTAGTTGACCTAGGTCTTGCAAAGAAAAACATACAATGTCTTATAACAATTTAGACTTAAATGCAATTTTGATCATCCTATAAAATTGCAATATTGACCCCTCCATTTTTAATTGGGCAATTTTAAATTTTTACCAATTTTTTGTTTTGACCAACCAATTTGATGATGTGGCAAGAAAGAGTTTCCATTGGTTAGAAGAGACCAAATCATGATTGGGTGAAACTCAATTGTGATGGGGCGTGAAAAGTGAGCAATGAACTTGCGGGTCGGAAGTCTTCTTCGTGATTATGGTGGAAGATGGTTTAAGGGGTTTAGCTGCAAGATATGAGCTTTTGATGCTCGACATGCGGAGATGTAGGACAAGTATTTGGGGCTTAACATGGCTTGGAGAGAAGATGTATCTCTTATCTAATTATAGAGAGTGACTCAAAAGTTCTAGTCCACATGGTAACTAATAAGTGCAAAATCAATGGGAACAGCCAGTCATTGACTTGACGTCTTTAAGATTTTCTTAAGAGGGATTGATTGACACACACAAGTTATTCATACTTGACGTGAAAACAACATAAGTGATGGATGACAAACTTTAGTCTTTTTTTATAGATTCTTGGAATCTTCGTGTTTTGGAGTCCCCTCCTTGAGATTTTCATATACTTCTATTTGATTATATTTATGGGGCTTACATTCATAGAAATATGCATTTGGCTTCTTAGTTTTCTTTTGGGCCACTTGCTCTCTATTGTACAAAAAACAAATAGAATTCTGCTCTTTACCCAACAAGTTTTGCTCGTTCCCAAGTGAAATTCTAAAAATATCCCTGAGTGAGTTAACTCACGCTAGTGTAAAATCTGCGTGACTTAACTCACGCTGCATGAGTTAACTTACGCTAGTGTTAATCTCTGCGTGAGTTAAGTCACGCTGCAGAAGTTAACACTTGCGTGAGTTAACTCACGAACTCACGTCAGTTTCTAAATTCCAAAAGTGATAGATGATTCTATCTAGTTAATTAATTTGCAGCTACCAACAAAGATGCATTAAATTTTGGAGCATAATTTACTACTAACATTTGCATGCTTAATTCTATCTAGTTTTTCAACACGTAACAAAGATGCATTAAGTTATTATTATTATTATTATCATTCTAACACTTTACTTATATTCAACAAATCACATGCACAGATAGTTAATAATCATACTATTGGAATCTTGCCTACATGCCAACTGGAGAAGAGATAAAAGTTAGGGTTAAATATGATTTTGGTCCTTATAAATATGTCAGCTTTTCGTTTTAGTCCTTTTAAAATTTTTCTTCAACTTTTAATTCCTATAAAATTTTCAATCACTACTTTTGATCCCTATTTTTAATTTAATTTTTGTATTTTTTAATGAAATTGTGCAGAAATGTGTAAAATATTCTAAACAAATTAGAAATTTTTTAACAAAACACAAATTAAATATGAATTTTTAACCGTAAAAAATATAAAAATTTATATTAAATTCATGTTTTGTTAAAAAATTCTGAATATTTTTTTGAGTGATTCTTATAATATTTTGAATTTTGCTGGAAAATTTTATTAAATAATATAAATTCTACATGAGTTTACTTTAAAAGAGGGACCAAAAGTGAAGGTTGAAAAATTTATAGGGACTAAAAGTTGAAGGAAAATTTTAGAGGAACTAAAACGAAAAGTTGACATATTTATAGGGACCAAAAACATATTTAACCCTAAAAGTTATTATGCTCTTGCTGCTTGCTACGTGTTGGAAAAATTAAGCATGTAAATGTTGCTTGCTGCTCCTGCTTTTGATTGCACATAGAATTAAAATTCAACATAGAAACCAATGCGAGTTAACTCACGCAGGGGCATTTTGGTCTTTTCACTTGGGAATGAGCAAAAACTTTTGGGTAAAGAGCATAATTCAAACAAATATCCCACTTTAGTCTTTTTTGACAAACAAAATTGTAATCATTCTTTCGAATTGATAGATAATATCATTCAACATCGCTTAAAACGTAAAAGATAAATCTACGAACAAACTCACAATTTTCAAAATACCTACAAATAATATGATAAAAATAAAATAACCGGAATACTCAATGTGTCCAGATCTGCAACATTGAATAGCGAATGTTTCAATAGAAATCAAATGAACACCACAACAAGATGATAAATCAAACAGCGCATAAAACACTAAACAACACACAACAACGTTTAGACGACAAAATCACGAAGAAAAAACCCTCCTTAAGTCTTTATAAAAAAAAATCAGTTATTTAAAATGAAATAGAGAAATGTATAAATTACACCTAAATTAATCTATTTCTGTAATTTATCTTGCATTATATAAAGACCCCGAATTAAAATGCTGCAAATATCTATCTATATACTATAAATATTGTCCTCGTGAGTATAACTTAGTTGATATGGACAGTGTATGTTATATGCAAGGTCTGAGGTTCGAACCTGAAGAAAAAAAGTTTATTTTTTTTATTTTTTTAGTGGATTTGAGTTGAACCGTTAAAAAACTATTCTATAGGAGGTCCAATAGTTAGAGTTTAAAGATCGTAAGCAGACGGTGTATAGCAACTATACACGCTCAACTAATCAAAATCCATAATTTTGACACATCATATTTCAATTTTAAAATTAATATATAATTAAAAAAAAAACACAAAAGTCCAAACAAACACCAGGAATGCACGATGAAGTAACCGTTTTTTATCAGTTCATTGATGAATGCACGATGAAGTAACCGTTTTTTATCAGTATATATTATTATATCCCAACTAAGTTTTTTTTTAGGAACTAATCACTGACCTTTCTCAACAATAAAGAGTGAAAATCCATTGATATTGTATCGAAATTGGCTATTCGTTTTCAACCTTTTTTTCTTCTAACTTCTATGTGCAATTATCTCTCCAATCTTTTCCTTCTTTTTTTGATTGATTAATATTTGAACATTTCAAAATCACTAACTTGTAATCAATAAACAAAATTAAAACAAGGCAAAGAAATTCCTTCTGAACAAAACAGATAATTACTATGGAAGGAAGGAGAACAAGGAAATCATACATGGACAAACCAATTGCAATTTAACACTAAAAATTTAAATCATTTAAAACTATGGAAATCAAACATCAACTCCACTCGCTTACATGGACAAACCAATTGCAATTTAACACTAATAAATGATTATGACTTAAAATTACCATGAAATACATGGTGCATTTCTTTTTTAATATAGAATTCAAATTCCACGTGAGACAATTATAAAATGGTTGTGATAGTAACATCATTATTAATAATAATTTTGCCTTCTCCAATTTTCTTTTTTTTCAAAGAAGGGTAACATTGTAATTTAACACTAATAATTTAAATCATTTTGACTCAGCTCTTGTAATTCAAACATTAAC
>Ga0315913_1007395_pt1 | contig 13177 bp, 7 predicted proteins | sample MpolsnodulesMG_FD_207736 | JGI IMG/M metagenome (GOLD analysis project Ga0315913, IMG submission 207736) | Medicago polymorpha root nodule microbial communities from Los Angeles, California, United States - small nodules | ecosystem: Host-associated > Plants > Roots > Nodule | place: USA... | reverse complement strand
CAAGACAATCCTATTATGTTTGATGACACTCCGGTTAAAGCAAACGCCGAATTTGAAGATGTTCTGGAACATTTAGATGATTTACTTTTATTAGATGAAATATGACACTTTTTGGTCGGTGTTAATCTGTTTTTTGGTCGATACACGCCGACGTATTTTTTGGGATATATAATGTAATGACCAATTTTTTTGGCTAATATGTAACAAACCTTTAACTAATTTTATATATATCAATATATTTGAGTTTTCCATTTATTATAAATTAATGTACTTTACGTGTAATGTGTTGCATAATGTGCAAAATTTGACGAATTTCAAACAATTGTGAAACGTTAACGCATTGTCGGTTTTGTGTAATGTTACCGATTAATTGATAAACTATAAAATGTTGATATTTGCGATTGCTGGATGTTGTTGTTTCGGTTTGATTTCATGCGGAATTGCCGTTTGAAATTACAGGTACAAACATGCCAAAATGGCTGGAAAAACCAATGCAGATTGCACTGGTTCTGTTTACTGGTGTGAACGGCAGTTAACTACCGCTGGCAGCGGTAGTTAACTGCCGTTGGTTCCTTAGGCAGCAGTTAACTGCCGTTGAAGACTTTTAGGTAATTTTAATGTGTCATTGTGAACTTTTCATTGTCGGAAAAACAATCTTCTTTTCCATTAGGCATTATTATTTGATAGCTTCTTTTTGCGCCCAGGTTTCTAAAAATATTGTATAGAAAAAGTTTTTGTTTAGAAAACCACATATTTGTTTGAAAGTGTACATAATACTCCACATATAGTAAAAAGATTGTATTTCGTTCCATCTTGATAAATACTTGTTTGCTTGTCTTTCATTTTAAGTATGTAATTTTAATTTTAATTTTTAATATACTGTGTTTATTCCTAGTATTAAATAAAGTGGTAAGTTACCTTTGGAAGGTTTTATATTTTGGAATTTGGACTACTCGTATGCTTGCTTAACACACTGTTTGGACGGTGAAGTGTTATGAAAGATAAAAATTTGAGGGAAGAGAATTTGAAGGAAGATTATGTGGAGATTGTATGTAATTAGGATTAGGATGGACAGAAGTAATAAAAGAAGCAATTAATGTTCCAATTATCTCTGCCCTTTGGATGAATAAAGACATTGTATTTTTTTTTTTTTTTATGAAACACGGATACAGACACGAACAACAGACACGACACTGATACTGACACGCTGACACCATTAATAATTTGAGAAAATCACATATTTCACTGTAATTATATGTGTCAGTGTTGTGTCTGTGTCGAACACATACGTGTTCGGCACCGAGACACGGCTAATCCGAGGAGTGTCCATGTTTCATAGGTATTTTTATATATTTGATAACAACATTGTATTCTTCGATGGAAAATAAAAGGTAAAAATGACAATGTATAATTCTTTTGGGGTTTGAATTATCCCCTACAATTTTTCTCTACATTACATAGGGTTCAACTGGAAGAAAAAAGAGAGAGAAGCAAATATATCTTTATTTTTTTGAGGTATGCAAATATATCTTTATATATTTTGCATTTTAAATCATCTTAATTTTTCCTTTTGCACCGCTAGCTCAAAAGGTTAAAGAACTCAAAAATTTGAACATCTTTTATTAGAATTATTATAGCTTGGTTACACCATTTTATTTCTCTCTATCTCTCTTTTTAACATTCTCCTTCCCAATCATGTCTTCTTTTTTCTCCATCTTCCCTCCTCACTCACATTATTTTAAGTTTTGAGAGAGTGATGCATCATTTCATAAGACGATCCAAGTCTACAGTTTTCTTTTATTTCTCTCTAGTGCATGATTTTTTTTCTTCTAAACTTCACTTATTCCTCTTAATAGTTCAATTTATTTTTTAATAAAAGGGGTGTCCCCTCCCATTAGCTCACTTATTTTATGGTTTTCACCTTCCATTTTGAAATAAAACTTATAAAAATTCGATATATAAAATTTCTTTCATGATTTGTTCACTTTTGAAACCTCACCTAATTAATTGCCTTGGACAGGCCTAATGTTTAACCCATTTAGTGCACACAATACACATATTAAGATATTACATTGTTTGTTTTACACGTATACATAATAGTAACTTGATCTCCTTTGTCCTCTTCATTATAATTTGCTTTTGTTTATTAATGATTATAAAAAAAATAACTTTCTGTATTAAAAAATGCGACGCTAGCTGCAAGGACCTGATGAAAATTGTTAATTGATATTTAAAGAATCTTAAGTGATGAATTTGCACCTCTCATATCCATTATAATAAGGCTGGGGGCTCTATGAACTTAGGCATAATTAGACTACATGCAAAAATAATGATCATCAACATTCAAAACCATTCCTAAAAAAAATAAATTCAAAACCAATATCATGTACCTCAACATAAGATTTTTGGTAACATACAAACGAAAGTGACTACAAAAAACAAAAATGGCCAAGTTTTATTTTACTTCGGTTTTTTAAGAAGGTAAACTAACTTGTCAAAATTGATATTAGGGAGAATCAATTTTAAGAATGAGCACATTCTAAAAATAATGACCCAAACCAACACCATCAAGTTAACTCAAATGAGTTTATTTTACTTCCTTTGACTTGTAGTAATACATGAAATGCCACGTAAAGTACCTACTTCTTCATGTGTTTGAATTCTCTATAGTGATTCCATCAGTGCATCGATTGCAGAGTCGTTAGGGTTTGAAGTTAGTCAATTACACTTTTGGTGCATTGCTTAGTACTATCAAGATTCTTATATATACACTCTCATACTTAATGGCTAAACAAATTTCAACTTAACTTTTATTATATGGTAAAACAAACCACCGGTTTTTCTAAAAACAGAGCTAATGGATAAAATAACACATGCATGTTCCCTAAGGAGTTCACTGCAGTATATGCAGAGTTATGGTTTTGTCTTTTTGGTTGCTTTTAAGTCCAGCTTCTTATCTTAATGAATCACTAATGTCATATCAGGAATTGCCACGTAACTCAATCAACATTTGTTTATAGACAAGAGTTATATAACATCATCGATCATAATGCAATTCAATAAAAATATTTAGCAAACAATTTTTATATACATATGAATAATCCATGGAGTTAGTGATATTTGAACAACTATTTGATACAATTTTTGGTGACAACTTCTTTTTTCTCTCTTTTTATTGGTTAAAAACAATGGAAAGAAAAAAAAGGAAGAGAGAGAATAAAAGGATAATGTGAGTATGAGAGAAAATTGTCAAAAAGTTGTCGCAAAGTGGTTGTACAAATATCATTTCTCTAATCCATATTATACACAATCATGGTATATATATATATATGTAGCGGCGCATTAAAGTAAACTTGGAATCTTTTTCCGGTGGCTTTGCTCCTTGGACCGCTTAGTTTAAGGGTCAAAGTATTTTCACCCCTCAATTAATTGTATTTGCTGTAAAGAAAATGCTTAATAGCATTTTTAGTCCCATAACTTATTCAAAGTTGCGATTTTGGCCCTCTAAGAAAAAAAACTACAAAACCGCCCCTTAAGTTTTGCATATGTGGCAGTTTTGGCCCCCAAGGCCAATTTTGACTCGGTCTACGCTGACGTGGCACCCTAAGTGAGGTGCCACGTGTTATTTTTTTAGGCTTAATTACACTTTTGGTCCTCGTATTTTGACCGGCTCACGAAAATGGTTTTGTCTCTTTCAAATCAAACAAAACCGTCCTAAACTATCATGTTTTTTGCAGTTTTAGTCCTACCTCCTATTTTTATGCTCAACCATGAAATAAACAAGGAATAAAGCATGTGGGTACTAGGAATCTACTCTATTCCGCACACTAACAAGAAAAAACCTAATTTGAAACATATCTTAGAAATTAGGTTTTTTTCTTGCTTAGTGTGTTGAATAAAGTGGATTCCTTGTACCCACATACTTTAATCCTTGTTTATTTCATGGTTGAGCATAGGGGTAGGTCTAAACCTGTCATATCTCTGCGTTTATGGAGTTGAAAATAGGAGGTAGGACTAAAACTGCAAAAAACATATAGTTTAGGGACGATTTTGTTCGATTTGAAAGAGGCAGAACCATTTTCGTGAGCTGGTCAAAATGCGAGGACCAAAAGTGTAATTAAGCCTTTTTTTATATATTTTTTTACCAAAAATTGGCTTGGGGGCTAAAACTGCCACAGTTGCAAAACTTAAGGGGCGGTTTCGTATTTCTTAGGGGGTCAAAATCACAACTTCGTGAAAGTTAGAGGGCGAAAACTGCTATTAAGCATAAAGAAAATATAGTTTTTGATCATATCATATCTTACTACTATTAAATGGGAGTAGTAGATGTACTTTTTATTTTTGGTACAAATCTTTTTGTTGAATACCTCCTCCGTCCTTTTTACATGTTTTCTTTGTCACTGAGTGTTTATTATATAGTAGGTATTTATTAGATGTAATCAATTATGATATTTGTATACAGAATATAAGAGTTCTGGTTTATGCTAATGTGTTAAAGGAGGTACAAAGAAGAAGAATAAGAATTGAATAACTATAGATTTTTTTTAAAAAAAACTTTATATCGAGCAAAAAGATAACTATCCATCCGTTTTTTTAAGGGTCGTTTTAGTACAATAACATTAAAATAAGGAAGTCGATTTTTGGAATATATATCCTATTAGACCCTCATATTTTTCTTTGTCAAGTAGTTTAATAGTTAGAATTTATCATTTAAGATGAATAAATGGAGTGCGTAAAGTTTGAATCTTGACCCTTGCATATTACACTGCATCGTCCTTAGCAACTATTTCCTACCGGTCTCATATTTAATTTGTCACATTTTCACAAAAAATAACTAATTAGATTCATCCTTGCACTTGTAAAAAAAACAAGATTCATCTCTTTGCATTTGCATGCAAAACCAATGTCGAAACAAATTATCTGTCAATTTTGTTAATGGTAGAGAAAGCTATATAATTATAAAAAAAATGATTTTTTTACCAAATAGTAACCAAAAAGACGGTATTTATTTCTTTTCCACACAAAGATATGCGAGTATGATCCTCTATTAAAATGCACACTTTTTTATATTTTTAATTTAAAAGATTAAAACATTTTTTTGTGCGAACAATTTTTCTTTTACAAAAACACAATTAATACGAAGACATATATGATCATGAATTGAAGACAAGCATACAACAATACTGCTCTAACTAATACCAGATGAGCAACATAATTTGTTTGTCTCATAATAACACTTATCTTAAAATATAGGTGATGGTTACACAGTTTGTGGTGTGTATCAAATGCTCATGAGACAGGAGATGCATGATCATGACGTTGTTTCAGAGGCACCTTAACATAAAAGTGTTACTTTGAAAGTCTCTATTTGCGCGTGACGCCTCTTTCGCAATAGATGATCGACAAAGGATAACTTGGTGCGACGAGGCGTTATTAATATGGATGACCAATTGTGTGTATCAGAGTGTGGCCAAATTGAAACAATTGATCATTTAATTATTCACCGCCCTGTTTTTGGTAATCTCTGGCAACTTGTTAAATCTTGGATTGGTGTGTACTCGGTGGATCCATATCAGGTTACAGATCATTTTTATCAATTTGTTCACTCCTCAGGTGGTCTTGCTCGACGTTGGTCATTCCTATATTTGATTTGGCTTTGTTGTATCTGGGTTCTTTGGAACGAAAGAAACCAGAGACTCTTTGCTAATAAGGCTAATTCGACCGTGCAACTTTTGGAAAAGGTTAAGATGTCCTCTCTTCGCTGGTTGAAAGCTAAAAATGTGTGCTTTTAGTTGACGCTAATTTTACCGTAAATGTCGTCAACAACTTGTTTAAAATCAAGTTCAATTAACCCCCAAGTTAAATTCATGCTGCCAAACCAACTAATTGCGACCTTTTAAGTCTTCTGCCTCTTATTTTTTAGGTTGAGACCACGTTTTGCTGCTGTAAATACATCACACAATTTCACACAGTTTTTTTTATCTTAGTCGTTAATCTCATATCGAATGGTTGAGATTGAAAACTGTGTATTTTTAGTTAAAATAATCTTTGCCGTCCAACTGTGATTGAACGACTATCACTGATTACAACATCTGCTGTAACAGTAGGGAATCCTATTCACCGAGGTTGTGATAACTTTCTAAACCCAAACCTCTTTGCTGTAGCAAAATTCCATTTTCAGAATAAAGATAAAATCGTTTAATAGAAAAATAAAATATAGGGTAGCCTTTTTTTTTTACGGGAATAAAACCTAGGCCAGCTATTGTTATTTATTTTAAGCAAATCATAACAAATGCCATGAAGGTAAGAGTTATATAAAATGTCATGTTAATAAGTGTTATAACAACATTGTTGTTAAAAAAAAATGTTATAAGAACATTGTTTAAGGAACCTACAAAGAGAAATTTCGTTTTAAAAATACAAGTCAAAGTAATAATTATACTCCGATCACTTTTTTTAAAAAAGTTACTTATTTAATTGTTTAAATAATGTCCTAAGAACAATTGTTAGTAACATTTTCTTAAGGTTAAACAATGTGTTAAGGACACTTATAAAAAAAATGTCCGAGAGACATATTTAAAAAATATTTTAGAGACACTTGTTAACATTTTATTTTGAATCTTTAACTGTTAACGTATTTTTAATCACTTGTTAACACTTGTTAAAAAAAGATGTCCCAGAGACATTACTGTTAACGTATTTTTAATCACTAATAGGAATATCATAGGTACCATCCCTAAAGGTTCTCAATTCTAAAATTTTGTGACATTTATGAGAGATAAGCCTCGTGCAGCTGAATTGTAAGAAACAATCAAAAGATTCAAAACCTGAGCCATAATAAAATCCCTAATCGTTACCTGTGCCCTAATTTAATCCAAAACTCCCTCTCATGTTTCTTTTGCTCCACTCCCAAAACAAACCCACCTCCTCTTCCTCGATAACCAAATCACTCTAACTTTTCTTAATTCCACTCCATAAACAGTAATCACACGGTTAAAAAGTATAAAAGACAAAGTAAAACTAACAAAATTTACACTACCAAATTTGTCCCTAAATGCTTATTTTAATGGAGAATGCCGATGAGTGATTTTGAGTCATTGGTTTATGTGTTAAAAATTAGTAAGTTTGTATCAAAAAGTTGTGTGATTATTGCTAAAACAAAAGTAAAAGTTTATATTTCTAAGACAAAATTTCTATTAGTGGATTCCTTAACCATTGCCCTTAGGGTATTGGTTAGCAATACCCTTTTAAGTAACACTTAATTTAAACTCAGCTCAAGTGTAGACAATTTCATTTAATGGACATTATGTTTTGTTTCTAAAGGATTTAGCAATAAAACTCATGCAATTAAATGCTTAGAAGTAAGCAGAGAATTGCATGTTCGAACTTGCTTCGTAGCATAACAAATATCAATCGAGTATCATTTCTCACAAAAATTGTTATAAAATAGATATTCAAATATCATTTCTCTTGTGAAAAATATATTTAAAATTGTTTTGCTTACTCTAACTCTTTAGGCTTTAACTTTTCACAATCTCCCATGTTGCCTTGCTATATTACTACTATGATTATAATCATCAAAGTACTCTTTCTGTTCCCAAGAAGGTAATATGTGACCATGTGTGTACCTTGCCAACTCCATGGAACATATTTGCACATAAGCAGACAGCTCTGAATCTCTTGCAATGTCCCTCCCAATAGGAGACCTTACCAGTACTACTTGTGATTTTGTGATACTACCTAATTTTGTTATATTGATGCAAGTAATAGTACTCATTTTACATTTCATAGCATATTGATAAATTCATGCAATGAAAATCTGCAGTGATGTTTGGACCCCCCCCCCTCCAAAACATGTCTACAAGGACATTTTGTACTTTTACACATTAATTCCTGCATACTATACACCAAGGTTGCTCTCTCACATGCCTCACAAATTACCCTATTTTCTCTACCATTTTCTTCTTCAAGTAGAAATCAACTGTAGGCGCTCTTGTGATTTATACATACTTAAATTCAAGTTTAAGTTGGTAGAATATATGCATTGTACACTAGAAATATTTATCTTCTACCTTGTTTATAAAAACATATTCTATTTACTATCAATAAATTAGTTAATTTTTTTATCAATACACCCTCTCACACCGAATGCTATTAAGCTATAATTTAGTGGTGACCAAAATGGATAGATTCTGATACCATATTAGTTTCTTTACGTTGGTTTAACAAATAAACTCTAGTGAGGAGTAACACTTTTTTTTTTTTTTTTTTTTTTTTTATATATTTTGCACTCATGTATTTAATTCTTTTCAATGTGGTACCTTGTTTTTTCCAATTTGTTTGATGATACATTCATTGAAGCAAATACAAGAACAAAAATGGGAGCCCCACTCCTTCCTGCCTCTATTCATACATCTCCTCCATCACTATTGATCCAAATAATGAAGGCCACTTTGGTACATTTACATAGTTATGTACACCACAATCAATACAGCCAAATCAATGAATAAAAAACTACTATAGTCTAAGCAGTATTTAAATCATTAAATTAAATTAAATATACTACATGAGAGGGGAGGTTTTCAAATTTCAACAAAGTGCCTTGAAATCAAGAAAAGCTTAGCTACCTCACTAGTCACTACCACAATTGATTTAAACTCCTTGGTTATTATTACCTCTAAGCACATTCACGCGTATCATGCAAACCAATAATGTTTCATCTACCAAAAGTGCTTCAACTTAGATATAGCTATATGCCCCCATTCTCAGTACCATCAGCATAACACCAAAAGTACAGAAGCAACAGAACAATCAACAACATCACAAGGTTGGTTTTGGCTCTATCATTTAGTAGCAGAGACAAAGATAGTTAAGGTACATTCTGGTATATGTCTAAGATAACAAATAGAAGTCCATTCCTTTTTGACCATTCTCTCATCTCTATTATCTCCCTTCTTAAACATACTACTTGGCACTATCTCTTTTTGTTTCACATGCTTGTGTTTAAAACGTTTGTGTGAAACTTAAGCATCATGCATGTGCTCTCCTAAACTTAGTCTTTTATCACCTTCACCTTCACCTTCACCCTCATCTTCTACACTAATCTCCAACTCCAAGTAAAGTCACCATTTTCACAATCAAAAATGGAAAATATTAGTGTTACCTCTTTGTTCTTTTGCTTACTCTTTTTTAGCATAACAAAGATACAAGTAATAACTTCTCTTTCACCTGATGGACAAGCACTTCTTTCTCTTGCAACATCATCACCTTCTCTTCTCTCTTCATGGAACCCTTCAACATCAACACCATGTTCATGGAAAGGCATAACTTGTTCACCACAATCTAGAGTAATTTCCCTTTCTATCCCAGATACTTTCCTCAACCTCACTTCTTTACCATCTCAACTATCCTCTTTAACAATGCTTCAGCTTCTCAACCTCTCTTCAACCAATCTCTCTGGCTCAATCCCACCTTCTTTTGGTCAACTCTCCCATCTTCAACTCCTTGACCTCTCCTCAAACTCTCTCACTGGTTCCATTCCTAATGAACTTGGAAGCCTCTCTTCTCTTCAATTCCTTTTCTTAAACTCAAACAGATTAGCAGGAACCATTCCACAACAGCTTTCAAATCTCACTTCACTTGAAGTTCTTTGTCTTCAGGACAATCTTCTCAATGGCTCAATCCCTTCACAACTAGGCTCTTTGAAATCTCTTCAACAGTTTAGGCTAGGTGGTAACCCTTTTCTCACTGGAGAACTCCCTTCACAGTTAGGACTATTAACCAACCTCACCACATTTGGTGCAGCTGCAACTTCACTTTCAGGTTCAATTCCCTCTTCATTTGGAAACTTGATCAATCTACAAACTCTAGCACTTTATGATACAGAAATATCTGGTTCAATACCACCTGAACTTGGTTTGTGTTCTGAGTTGAGGAATCTTTATTTACACATGAATAATCTCACTGGCTCTATTCCTTTTCAATTAGGTAAGTTGCAAAAACTTACTAGTTTGCTTCTTTGGGGGAATACATTATCTGGTAAAATCCCTTCTGAAATTTCAAACTGTTCATCATTGGTTATATTTGATGTATCATCTAATGATCTCACTGGTGAAATACCTGGTGATTTTGGGAAGCTAGTTGTTCTTGAACAGCTTCATTTATCAGATAATTCGCTCACCGGTCAAATACCGTGGCAGTTGAGTAACTGCACAAGCCTTGCAACTGTCCAGCTTGACAAGAATCAGTTATCAGGTACAATTCCTTATCAGCTTGGAAAGTTGAAGGTTCTGCAGAGTTTTTTCTTGTGGGGGAATTTGGTTTCTGGAACTATACCGTCCTCTTTTGGGAACTGTTCAGAACTGTATGCACTTGATCTTTCAAGGAATAAATTAACAGGTTCAATACCAGATGAGATTTTCAGTTTGCAGAAGCTGAGTAAGCTTCTGCTTCTTGGAAATTCATTAACAGGAAGGTTACCAGCAAGTGTTGCTAACTGTCAGTCTTTGGTTAGATTGAGAGTTGGAGAGAATCAGCTTTCAGGAGAGATTCCTAAAGAGATAGGACAGTTGCAGAATCTTGTGTTTCTTGATTTGTACATGAATCATTTCTCCGGAAGATTACCGGTTGAGATTGCAAACATCACAGTTCTTGAGCTATTAGATGCTCATAACAACTATCTCGGCGGAGAAATTCCGTCCCTGATTGGTGAGCTTGAAAATTTGGAGCAGCTTGATCTTAGTAGAAACAGTTTGGCAGGTGAAATTCCTTGGAGCTTTGGGAACTTGAGCTATTTGAACAAGCTTATTCTCAACAATAATTTATTAACAGGTTCAATACCAAAATCTGTTAGAAATTTACAGAAGCTAACTCTTTTGGATTTGAGTTATAATAGCTTATCTGGTAGCATACCTCCAGAGATTGGTCATGTTACAAGCCTAACAATCAGTTTGGATTTGAGCTCAAATTCATTCATTGGTGAAATACCTGATTCAATGTCTGTTTTGACACAGTTACAATCACTTGATCTTTCAAGGAACATGCTTTTTGGAGGAATTAAGGTTCTTGGTTCTCTTACTAGTCTCACTTCACTCAATATCTCCTACAACAACTTCTCAGGTCCTATTCCAGTAACTCCATTCTTCAAAACTCTAACTTCTAGTTCATATCTTCAGAACCGGCATCTGTGTCAGTCCATTGACGGCACCACATGCTCTTCAGGTCTGATTCAAAAGAATGGTTTGAAATCTGCAAAAACCGTAGCTATGATCACAATTATTCTAGCTTCGGTCACCATAATTATCATTGCGTCGTGGATTCTAGTAACTCGTAGTAATCATCGGTACAATGTTGAAAAGGCTTTGAGGATATCAGGTTCCGCGTCAGGAGCTGAGGATTTCTCTTATCCTTGGACTTTCATACCATTTCAGAAACTGAATTTCAGCATAGAAAATATATTGGATTGCTTGAAAGATGAAAATGTGATTGGAAAAGGTTGTTCTGGTGTTGTGTATAAGGCTGAGATGCCGCGCGGAGAGGTAATAGCAGTGAAGAAGCTTTGGAAAACAAGCAAAGGAGATGAAATGGTTGATTCTTTTGCTGCTGAGATTCAGATTCTCGGCTACATTCGGCATAGGAACATTGTGAGGCTCATAGGTTATTGTTCTAATGGGAGTGTTAAGCTTCTTCTCTACAACTTTATCCAAAATGGTAATCTAAGACAACTTTTGGAAGGGAATAGGAACTTAGACTGGGAAACTAGATACAAGATTGCTGTTGGTTCAGCTCAAGGTTTAGCTTATCTTCATCATGATTGTGTCCCATCAATTCTTCACAGAGATGTTAAATGCAATAACATACTTCTAGATTCCAAATATGAGGCATATATTGCAGATTTTGGCCTTGCAAAACTAATGAATTCACCAAATTATCATCATGCAATGTCCAGAGTAGCTGGTTCCTATGGCTACATTGCCCCAGGCAAGTGTATTTCACTTTCATAACATTTTTTCTTAACCTTATGGTTTTATGCTTGCATCTTTTGTAATTGCATTACTACTCAGTTCCTCTGAGGAAGCATTGCTATATGAAATTCAAAAGTAAAAACAATATGCATACATTCAATTTAGGCTCAGGATAATTTTTTATCCATGAAGTGTCAATTTATTTCTGATGGTTTAAATTGTAATAAGTTTCTAACCACATCTTATGACCATTGTTTAATGTAGAGTATGGCTACACCATGAACATAACAGAAAAGAGCGACGTCTACAGTTATGGAGTGGTTTTACTAGAGATACTAAGTGGGAGAAGTGCAGTTGAAGATGGACAACACGTTGGAGATGGACAACACATAGTTGAATGGGTGAAGAAGAAGATGGCAAGCTTTGAACCAGCTGTGTCAATACTAGATACAAAGCTTCAAAGTCTACCGGATCAAATAGTGCAAGAGATGCTTCAAACACTTGGAATTGCTATGTTTTGTGTGAATTCTTCGCCGGTTGAACGTCCAACTATGAAGGAAGTTGTTGCATTACTGATGGAAGTGAAGAGTCAGCCTCATGAGGAGATGGGGAAAACCTCTCAACCTTTAATCAAGCAGTCATCAACTCAATGCTGAGTTTTGTTTTTCATTGTTTCTTTGTTTTAATAATTAGATGTAATGGTGGTTAGTGATTGATTTTCATCTCTTCTTAGATGAAAACAAGATGTTTGTTAATGTGGAAACTTTGAGAGTAGAGTAGAATCGGCTATTGTTGTACAGTTTTAGAATTAATATCATAGATATCAGTTGCCTGCAATATTTGTGTCTTGCCACTTTTAACTTACTGCTTTCATATCCATCATCCATGCATGCTCTAATTGCAAATGCTGGTTGACACATGTGGTTAACATCTGAAATTGAAATTTAGAAGCAATAATTCAAATCTCTAGTTTAACCAAGAGTAAGAGTATCAAGTTGAAATTTAGCTATGAAAATGCTACAAGTTGCCCATATGACCCGTTCAAAGTTGAGAGATTAGTTTCCACAATTACATGTAAAATGTCTTAATTTTTTTTGGTCGAATAAAAAAAAATGTCTTAATTTAGAAAAGTTGAATTCATTCAATTTATATATATATATATATATATATATATATATATATATATATATATATATATATATATAAATATTTAT
>Ga0315913_1007392_pt1 | contig 13179 bp, 13 predicted proteins | sample MpolsnodulesMG_FD_207736 | JGI IMG/M metagenome (GOLD analysis project Ga0315913, IMG submission 207736) | Medicago polymorpha root nodule microbial communities from Los Angeles, California, United States - small nodules | ecosystem: Host-associated > Plants > Roots > Nodule | place: USA... | reverse complement strand
TGGTTTACTGAACAAGGGAATCTGTAGATGTCGACCAAGTAAAGATGATATCATTAGAGATGGTTTTCACAATCATGGCAGTTACACCCAATGAAGATGATTGAAAATCAGTTATGAAAGGATAGTCAGGAATGCATCAAACAAAAGAATAATTTATTCCCTTATAAAAAGTTAAACTTGTTCTTATCGAGATTTCAAAAAAGGATTTGAAGTGGTTGCGATTTGTGGGAATATGGATAGGCTAAGTATCATCAATTGTTACACGTAAAGTTTAACCTATGATACGAGCAAAGAATATTCCGAACCAATGTGGTTTAGAGTCAAAGCGTATTAAATAACCTATATGAATCAGTTGAACAATATAATGATAAATACATGGATCTTGTTAACTAGTACCCCTGAATTACTAATTAAGGTAGTTAAATATAATTTTTTTTATTGAAAACAACAACTGTTTGAACTTTAAAAAAGTTAAATACTTACTTTTTCACAGTTCTCAGTACAATCTTTCTAATTTGGTATTCTTACCTAGTGTTCGAAGGCATTAGTTAACATTTCCCTAAATACATCAATATTTGATAAAAGTACTTTAATAAAAAATACTATTTTTTCTCTTTAATTTATATAATTTTCTTAATATGTGTGAAAAATAGAGAATTCAAGGTTTAAATCCTGACTTCTACGTATAATATCTTCGATAGATATTAGTGGCGGAGTTAGAAATAATTTTCTGGGTGGACCAATTTTTGTAAAACAAATTGTGCTTTGTTGATATATATTATTAAAAGCAAGAACAAGAATTGAAAGGTTGTTACCTTGGTGAAAAAGTAAGTACTCCCTCTGGTCCTATTTACAAGAAACAATTGACTTTTTAAATTCATCGAGTAATTGATGTATTTGGTCTAGAATATAGACCAAATACATCAATTATTCAATTAATCAAAAAAGTCAATTCTTTCTTATAAATAGAACTGGAGGAAGTATTTAACTAGGTATGGAGTTTTCAAAAACAGAAAACAAACAAAAAGATTGTTCTCATACGATGAAATAATTGTTCTCACACCTAGATGACCTGGTTAGAGACCATGTTAACTTTTTTTTTTTGTCAAGTAGCTTAGTGACTAGAGCTCACACAATTTAATTGTAGAGAAGTGGAGTGTCCGAGGTTCGAACTCCGACCCCTGTATATAAAATGCAATATCCCTACCAACTGAGCTAAGCTCAAGGGGATGAGACCATGTTAACTTTAGTGACAAAGAGAATTTGAAGTTATGGACGATTGCGACCTGTTGCTTCACATGAAATAATGACCTCAGTATGATCCCATAATGACCCACATCCTACTATATTTGAAATAAATTTAGTAGTAAGATGTCATAATCGATTGATTTTTTAATATGAATCTTATCCAAATAGAGAATTCTCCGATTTTGTTTCGTTTGAATAAAATATTTTTAAATGTTATAAAATTTATCTTTTTTTTTTTTGAAATAATAAAATTTATCTTTTACTATGTTCAAATCTACTTTTATACCATTTTTTTTAAGGAACTTTTATACCATTTTAAAGAAATGTATATTAGTCCTCCTGAGTTTAATTCAGTTGGTATGAACAATGCATAATATATGCAAGGTTCGAATCCCGATCACCACCAGAGAAAGAAATGTATATCAAACACATTCATAAATTTATATTAATTAAACTAACATACCTTTTTTTTATCAAAGTAATTATTTTCACGCACTTATAATTTATATATTAATTAATCATCTTTAAGTTTATTGGAAATTTTTTTTGGGTTAATAGATCTTTACCCGCTTGTAATATAGGTCATTTCTGGTTTTTTCACCTGTAATTTTTTTTTTATTTACCCCCTGTAAAAAAAAATTGTTTTGATTTACCCACTCTAATAGGCCAAACAAAAACCAATTTTATTTTTTTGTAAAGAAATTTTTCGTTTTTGTTTGGTCTATTAGGGGGTAAATCAAAATATATTTTTTTTACAGGGGGTAAATAAAAAAAAATTACAGGGGGGAAAACCGAAAATGACCTATATTACAGGGGATAAAAAACTATTAACCATTTTTTTTTTACATCCGATTGTCATTATTATCAATAATAATATTTTTTTTTTTAAGATTCATAAATCAATTAGATCAATTATTTAAAAAATTAGTTCTGGTTTATAACAATGATCAAATAAATCATTGAAATGACAAAGTTAATTTAGGACATGATATATATAATATATATTTTAAAGCATCAAATTCGGCCGTTAAGGTCTCAAACATTAGGCCAAAATATATCCTCGATATATGTGATCTTGTGGCACACCAATGCATGGCGGCAATATCAACTTATTGTGTACAAATAAAAGGTCTGGCTCCCACTTCATACATTGCATGCAGAGACATTAAAACTCTCACTTTATGTACTTTTGATTCTTTCTTCCTAACAAAAATAATTCTTTGTCCACCCCTCCCGCCCAAAAAAAGTATATGAAAACTAGTTGAAACCGATCATCATTTATTTAAAATTTCAAGGTACGTCTACATATCTATGTTTACTCAATTTGATCTACAAATTTTATATATATTTATTAGAATGGGAAAGTATAGATATATAGAAATGAAACAAAATCGACCCAAGGGCACTAGATTACAGATATAAAAAATGAAATAATATTTGTATAACTATTTTATTATAATTTTTGGATAAATATCTCTTTTATACTCGCATTATTTTTTTTTCATTCCGTCTCCATTTTCCTCTCTTTATTATTTTTTATCAATAGAAAAAAAGAAAAACAAATTATTACAAAAGTTGTTATAAAATAGTTGTACAAATATCGAGTAAAAGATAGAGTATCATGGTTACCAAAACACATGCTAGACCTAGCCCTACACATAAGGACTAGTCCAAACTCCCGGTGGGAAGATACAATCAACAAATGGAGTACCATAGATACCCAATCAACAAGACCATACATATAGCACCTAGCCCAAAAACAAACAGGGCACAACAACAAAAGACACAACAACAAAAGACACCAGATAACAATCTATGTCACAACCATCAGCAACCGAGGCCAAGCCGCAACCCACCACAGACAAACATCACGGGAAGTCAGGACCAATGCCGACTCCACTCATTAGAATACGACTATTCCAACTCCACCCGGTAACCAGCCGTTCCTGTAGAAGACTGGTTCGACCATCCACTCATAATAAGAACATGAGTGATCATGAGTTTTTTCCAAAGAACCAATACCAAGAAATGATATTAATATATTCACTGACTTTAAATTTTATTATAAAAAACAGGTTGTTTATTAGAAAGAATTAATCCAAGGAAGAGATTAAGATGTGGAAGCTGAAGTTTTCATCTGAAGGTGAAGATGAGTTGGTTAGAAGTGTGAATAAACACATTGGAAGACAATTTTGGGAGTTCGATCCAAATCTTGGAACTGAACAAGAACGAGCTCAAGTTGAACAAGCTCGCAAACAATTTAATCATAATCGCTTCAACAATAAAAACAGTTCTGATCTCTTAATGAGATTACAGGTATATATAACTAAAAGTATATAGTAGAATTGTTTAATTAAATTAATTAATTAATTATATATGCAAACTCTCTTTGAATTATTTTTTGCTTGTTCATTATCTTCCACTACTGATAATGAAATAATTTGTTATATTTGCTGAATGGTACGTAAATAATTTTGGTTTTGCAGTTTGAGAGGGAAAAAGGTTCAAAGATGAAATTATTAGATAATAGTAACAAGGTGAAAGTGAAGAAGGAATTAGAAGATGTAATTAGTGAGGAAATAGTGAGAAGGACACTAAAAAGAGCACTGAGAAATTACTCAACACTGCAGGTTGAGGATGGTTTCTGGCCGGGTGATTATGGAGGCCCATTGTTTCTTTTGCCATCTTTGGTATTACCGTTTCCATCTCTCTTGTTTATTTATTTTATTAAAAATAAAAATAAGGTTTGCCATGCCAATAAGACTACCATTGTAACAGAAAAAAAATAAAAATAATAATAGGTCACGCTGAGTTAGGCTTTGTATGGTCTAAGCATGTTTTTTAATAAAGATAAGGTTGTGATGTGCAAATAGGCCGCCTGTTGTAACTAAAAAAAGAAAGAATAGGCCGTGGAGGGTTGGAATTTGCATTGTCTAACCATGATCTCTCAAAAAATTTAATGGCTAAGTTTGATTGGTAATTTATCATAGACATATTTTTTAGATTTGAGTCCGACTTTTTTAAATATTGATATGACATGCCAATCTCTATAAAAGTTAATTTCATAAAGAACTTACAAAAATATTTACATTTACTTTCTTTTAAAGACACTATCAATATTCAAAACGTGATTTTCGAGTTCAATAATTGTCTTCTTATCAGGAGACCAAATCATATTTTTTTTCCTTCATTAATTTGTTTTTTTAAGAGGTTTTGATTGCATTCTTTTTAGAGAATGGATTGCATTTGTTATATATATATATATATCGGGGTCCTTTTGAGCTTAGCTTAGTTGATATGGATAATGCATAATATATGCTAGTTAAAGTATATTCTATATAAACCCAGTACTTTATTTTATTTTGGTTCCCATTTTATTCTGATTTATTTTTTTGGTGACAAGATCTATATATGGCTCTATTTCGTTTTTTGTTGTATGAAAAAATGAAAGAAGCATCGCTATGTGCCTAATGTAATTAATTATATGATAGGTTATAGGATTATGGGTGACTGGCTCCATTAATGCAGTGTTAACGCCCGAGCATCAAACCGAAATGCGACGCTATCTTTTTAATCAACAGGTAATTGTTATGCATTCCGATATCAAATATAAGTAAAAGTTGAGTGAATAAAAGTTTATGTGTCTCCTTCAAAAAAAAAAATTATGTATCTGGTTGAAATTTTAGATCAAAATATATCAATTTTTGTTGACTCAACTTTTACTTATATTTATGACGAAAAAATACTTTTTTGTTTGTTTTGTAGTTTCTGCATAAACACAAATGCAGTAAAAGATGATAAGATTCCAAGATAGACAAACAAGATGTGATTATTTCTCTAATGCATCCTATTTTACACCAAATGTTTGTAATGGCTATTATATGGAACGAAAATCAACATTCTGGTGTAGCATTATCTATGCTACGAAGACTACATTTCCATTAGCTTGTTTAAGGGCTGAATGAAGACCTATAGTTGAAATATACGATTGGGGAGTTTGAAATTACTAAAGGATGTGTGACGATACATTGCGATAGCTAAAGTGCGACTCATTTTGAGAGGACAAAACACATTGACAATTGACATTGTTTACATTTCATTGGAGACATGGTTGAATCTAAGGAAATTGTAGTTGACAAAATGCATCAAAAGACTATTTGGAGGAAGTATTCATTAAGTCACTATATATATCATGGGAGTAATTTAAGGATGGAGAGACCATAATGTTAGTTGATAGATAAATATCCATCGTCACTAATTTAAAGTCAAGGTGAAGAATTGTGACAATATGTGTTATTTTTTTAGGGGGTACTTGTAGGGATTGTAGATTTGAATGAGATAAGGGTTGATTCAAATCATGCATTAATTTTTGTCCTGGTAAATTCTTTGCTATTCCTTGGTCAATTTTGTTGTATTGTAGTTTAAGGATGGAGAAACCATCATGTTAGTTGATTTGTTGGTATCATTAAAAAGATATTTTTCACCGAAACTTAAAGGCTAAGCGTTAAAGAGCTTTTGGTTAAGAAACTAGGGTTGAAAAACACAATAGAATTACCATGAAGTGATATCTTGAAGTGGGTTGAGAGAGAAGAAACACAAATGGGTAGAAATTAAAGTTTACGCACCTTGAGCTATTGAAGATAATTTTTTGGGATGTTTGTTAAATAAAATTGCATTCCATTTTAATGGCAAATGTAGTTGATTGTGATGTTAGGTTTTCTCCTTTCTTGGATGGATTTGGCCAGTGATCTTCAAACTCTTTAATCCTTAGTTCAAACCAGTTGAAATTGCGTCAATATTTTTTTCCTTTTTAATATATATTTAACATGGAATATCAATGAAATTAATGTTATGATCTAGTTCTTGTGATCAATGAAATATCATTTGCAAATATATTATCAGAATAAAGATGGAGGGTGGGGATTGCATATAGAAGGGCCTAGCACAATGTTTGGCACAGCTATGAGCTATGTCACCTTGAGATTGCTTGGAGAAGACACTGACAGTGGGGATGGAGCCATGCAAAATGCAAGAATGTGGATTCTTGATCGAGGGGGTGCCACTTCAATTCCTTCATGGGGCAAACTTTGGCTTGCTGTAAGTGTGTGTATTGTAAAGAATCTCTTGACTGAAAAATTCTATTATATAGTATCACTACTAAAAAAACAAAAATTAGTGAGGGATATTTAGTGAGGGAAAACGTGAAATCCCTCTCTAATTCCGTCACTAAATTTTGCGACAAAGGAATTTGTGAGGAATTTCATTTTTTCCGTCACTAATTTCCCTTGCTAATTTTGCTTTTTCTAGTAGTGTATATCAAAACCTAGCTTGCTATCTTATCACGTTATCATCATGTCTTAATAAACATATAAGGCTTTGATTTTGTTTAGTTATAAGGTTTTGATTTTGTTTGGTTAATAATACAGTTTAATGTTCTAATGGTTTTTTAAGAATAGTTTAATAAAATTGTGCAAGAGTAAAATGAATATAATGCATTATCGTGATTTAATTTTAATATGTTATGTATAGGTACTTGGAGTATATGAATGGAGCGGAATGAAAGCAATCCCTCCAGAGATGTGGCTTCTTCCCGACTTTGTTCCTTTTCATCCAGGCATGTCAACATTTTTTTTGTTTTGAGGGAATCCAGGCATGTTAACATAGAATGTACTATATATATTTTTTAATGACAATGATAGAAACACCTAGTATCCCCGGTTGAAAACCGTATACCTAAGAAACACCTACTTTCGGAAGGTTTCCACTTAAAGCTTTCAAAGGGAGAAACAAAAAATAGGTATTGAGTTTAGGACATAATTAAGGTGAACTACCCTACCCCCAAGCAGAGATATTTGTTTCCCAAGAGTTCATCCTCCTCGAAACTAAGAGGGTCTCCTAAGTCTGCACCCTACGGGGATTCTCCACTACTAGTAAACCAAGGTACATGAATGGCAATGACTATACCCTACAATGGAGAAAACACTTGGCCAAATACATGAAATCATCACTCACATTCACCCGATACACTACTCTTTGTAAAGTTAAGCTTGAGCCCGAATGCAAGTTCAAAGCGTTTGAGAATCGCTTTAATGGACCAGAGATTTCTCACATAAGTATCCCCTAAGAAGAGGGTATCATCCACATACTAGAGATGGGTCACAGACAAACCTTCGTTTCCCACCTTGAAACCCGAGAACAAATTACGCTCTTCTGCACTTCTAACAGCCCCACTTAAACCTTCCACTACCAAAAGAAAACTGAAAGGAGTCGATGGGTCCTCTTCCTTCGGTCCTTTTTGTATGTTGATCTCTTTAGTTAGGCTCCCATTAACAAGCATATACAGATTCCCATAGAAAACAAAAGCCCGAATCTAGTTACGCCACCTCTCCCCAAATTCAAACCTGCTCATCTTATAGTCAAGAAAACTCCAACTGACTGAATCATAGGCTTTTCAAAGTCAACGTAAATATTGTACTAAATTTTATGTTTATAATTTATTTACATGAATATGATACATCATACATATGTTCTTTCAAATATTGTATTGAGTAAGACCATTAACAGGAAAGATGTGGTGTCATAGTCGACTTGTATATCTACCAATGTCGTATCTATATGGTAGAAGATTTGTTGGTCCTTTCAGTTCTATTGTTTTATCCCTAAGAAGAGAGTTATATACCATTCCATATCATCTAGTCGATTGGGACGGTGCTAAACACCAATGTGCTAAGGTTCGATTCTTAATCAATTGTGTCACATATTTTTTAATTAATTACCCTATCAACTTCAATATAATATTTCCAAATTACAATTAATAATGAATAATTTATTGCAGGAAGATTTGTACCATCCATGCCCAACAATACAAAATATTTTATGGGCTTTTCTTGACAATGTTGGTGAACCTCTTCTCATGCATTGGCCTTACTCCAAATTACGGAATAAAGCACTTAATCACGTTATGAAGCATATACACTACGAGGATCAAAACACTAACTACATTTGCCTTGGTCCCGTTAATAAGGTTAATAATAATCATTACCATGTGTTAGATGTAAATTAATAACATAATTAACTGATTTTCACTCAACAAGACTTTACAAATGATGATCATTAAGATGAAAAAGAATTCTCAAACAAACAGGTACTAAACATGGTTTGTTGTTGGGTGGAGAATCCCGATTCTGAGGCATTTAAGTATCACATTCCAAGAATCAAAGACCATCTCTGGTTGGCTGAGGATGGAATGAAAATGCAGGTTCTCTTACAAATATGCTCATAATTAAATATTAATTTTAATTAGTTAGATTTGTGATTAAATATTGGTTTCAACTTTCTAAGGACGCACATGTTTGATGAATGTCAGGGGTATAATGGTTCTCAATGTTGGGATGTTGCTTTATCAGTTCAAGCTATCTTGGCCACCAAACTTGATGATGAATACGGTTCAATGCTTAAGAAAGCAAATAATTTCATAAAAAGCTCACAGGTAATGTTGTATATTGACCAAAAGTTTCTTCAATATGAAAATTGATGATATGCAAGAAAAGAAAGTAATTAAGATTGATAATTATATTATGAAACTATTGAATATGATAAACAAATTAATATTGTATTTTGCTCTTGAAGATTGCAATGGACATGTCTGGTAATAGTAGTTGGTGTTATCGCCACATTAATAAAGGCGGTTGGCCATTTTCAACTCAAGACCATGGTTGGCCTGTATCTGATTGCACTGCTGAAGGCTTAAAGGTGATCCATCAATTTGAAATTAGTTTTAACAAATCACCAATTTGTCAAATATATAGATCTGTTAAACAAATTATATTTTCTTTATTTGTTTGACTATTTTTATTGAATTTTAAGGTAATTATGCGATGCAACATTAATCATACCGTTGATGTTATTTTTCAGGCAGCCATTTTGTTATCAAACTTGCCATTTGAGTGTGTTGGAAAAACAGTAGAAATAGAACAATTATGTGATGCAGTTAATTTGATTTTATCTTTGCAGGTACTGTAAACTGATGTTTCACTTGAATTCAATTAATGCAGTTAAAATAGAAAAATAGCATACCATGCTTATGCAATGAATGTCAACTCTTAATTAGTTTTCAACCTACACACAAATCATGCATCCATATCTAATTCCTATTATTTTTCAAACATTTATTTTACAATCAAATCTAAGAAACTATATGCTGCTAGAATTTTAACGCAGAGTCCAAAGTGGTAAATAGAAATTGCTAAAATTTAATCTAAGAAACTATATTACATTTTCACTATTTCATCAAGTATTCGGGAATCGGATAGAACTAAAAGCACATTGCACCATTAACAGAATAAAAATGGCGGATTTGCATCCTATGAGCTCACAAGGTCTTATGCATGGATGGAGGTACAGATAATAACTTCCTCTAATTATTAAATCAGGAATATTGTAGATTCAATTTTTAAATGATTTAACAGTTAACTTGTTTCTGTCACAGAAAATAAATCCAAGTGAAACATTTGAAGATATCACCATTGATTATCAGTATGTACTTGACCATGAAACATTTCCTTGTAATAATTTCTATGCCGTCTATCATTAGAATTGTGAAAAAAATTAGTCCATGATGATAGGTACGTAGAATGCACATCAGCAGTGATTCAAGGTCTCGCCTTATTCACACAACGATATCCACATCACAGGAGGATTGAAATAGAGACTTGCATTACTAAGGCCGCAAAATATATTGAAAGCATACAATCAGATGATGGTTCATGGTTTGGTTTGCTTTACTAGTCCACAAAAGGGATTTCAAAAATTATTTTAATTTTATAATGTGAGTTTAAACATTTGTAATAATTCATTAACCGACTAGGTATGGATCATGGGGAATTTGCTTTACATATGGGACATGGTTTGGAATAAAGGGTCTGGTAGCTGCTGGAAGGAGATACAAAGATAGCAAAAGCATTAGAAAGGCATGTGAATTCTTGCTTTCCAAACAGCACAAACTTTCTGGTGGGTGGGGTGAAAGCTATCTCTCGGCCCAAAACAAGGTAAAAAATTAATAAACCTAAGTTATTTCTTTAAGCATAGTATTTGTTTCCACTAATAATAACTGGCAAATTAAAAAATTAACAGGTATACACAAACCTGGAAGGAAACAAGTCTCATGTAGTAAACACTGCATGGGCTATGATGGGTCTTATTGAAGCAGGCCAGGTATTATATAGCATCGTTAAACTATATTTAATGCTAAGATATATATCATTAAGAGCATAATTACTGTATAGGCTGAAGTAGATCCGACTCCGTTGCATCGTGCCGCCAAGATGTTGATCAATTCACAAATGGAAAACGGCGAGTTTCCTCAACAGGTAACAATTATAAATATGCTATGGTATACATGAACATATTGAATAGAGAGGGAAAAAGTAACTTTGCTTGATGTGTATTTACATATAGAGAAATGCAATTCAAATACCGGCCCGTAGCCAGTAATTTGCTTAACGTTCATGACCATCAATATCTCTTTGCTTTTTTAATTGCTATCGTATATAACTATTAATTATGCAAATTCTTTTTAATCTTAACTTAGAAATCATCATATTCATGTTAGCAAGTATGAAGCATTTGGGCGCGTGTAGTTAACAAATAGGAGTATCTAATATTGATAGATATTTTGTATAGGAAATAATGGGAATCTTCAACAAGAATTGCACTATCACTTGCTCGTCGTACAGAAACATGTTTCCCATATGGGCTCTTGGTGAATATCGATGTCACGTACTGCTTTGTCCAGACAAAGAATCCAAAGAAACTTCATAATAATCAGGTAAACAAATGTTTATAGTGTTTTACGCATAATTCACTTGCACCCTCTTACATTTAACTAAGCTCCTACCATTTCAGCTACAGAACTTCCAGTAAAGAGAGCATGTGATGCAAAACAAAAGTGCACAACTACAAAGTTATGTTGAATAGAACACTATATGAAATGTAAATTCCAATTTAACTGATACAAAAATTGGAGGATGAATATATCATATTACTTTATCTTGTTAAAAACATTACACAATAAGATTCCCCACAAAAGTTAAACAAACAAAAATAAGAAACGTCATCCAAAAGCCGTAACAGTTAATAATGCAAGAGGCACAAATTTAAACCATCCTAAAAAAAAAATTCAGAACACTATATTTTATGCATAGCAAAATATTTTGGTCTAAAAACGGTTTGTTGATCACTGAAGTATATTTGTGATATTTATTATACAATTTAATGTTATAATAGAGTGCATAAATCGAGCATTCTTCCGTACAATTTAATGCATTTATCATGTGCAACTTTTATTTCCACAAAAAAAAAAAAAATCATGTGCAATTTCTCACACGAAATCAAGGCATTAAAATTGCATGGCTTTGTTGACCAACTTAAGAATGAACCTTATCTTTGAGTAATCTCATCCCAAGAACAACCACCATCAAAACAGTGACAAATAAATAATTTAAACAACGCTACTTTTGATTCGCAGCTCCTCTAAAGTATAGGGACATGGAAAATTAGTAATAGATGTATAACATACAAGTTCTACTGATTTTTTATTACGACAAACTTTGCATTACCCAACTTCCTATTAATTTACTGATTTTTTTGTTGTTTTATTGCATATTAAAGTTTTTTTTTTTGACAAAACACTTTCCTAAGAGTTAATGGAGGGGTTATGTTTCGGAGGATCAAAGTTAACCGTTAGGGGTTATGTTGATTCAGATTTTGAAGGTGATCATGATAAGAAAAAAATATACTATTGGTTTTGACAGTTGTAAGAGGAGCAGTAATTTGGTTATCTAAGTTACCAATTGTTGTAGCTCTGTCAACAAGAGAAATTGAATACATGGAAGTATACTAGGTTTGCAAGGAAGCTATTTGGATGATAAGGTTAATGGAGGAACTCACGCACAAGTATCAACAAATTACTTTGTATTGTGATAGTTAGAGTGTCTTGCACATTTCAAGGAATCCAACTTTGTATTCCAAGACTATGCACATTTTTTTGAAGAAGTTATGGAGGAGGGACATGTGGATATATATGCAGAAGATTCACACTAATGATAAGCTAGCAGATGTGATGACAAAACGAAGAACCAGGAGTTGGCAAGATAGATATTTTGAAAGCTCACAAAAATAGCTTTACGTGAGAGACAGTGAACATGTGTAAAGCAACTTTATGTGCCAAAGTCGTGTTGGCTTTTTAATTTCATTTGTTCCCATTTACAGTTACTATACAATGCTAAATTTGTATGTATGGCTTTTTGACAATATGTTAAAATGTTTTAAGTACGGTGCCATCAATTTTGTAGTCGGAATATCTCTCTTGGTTCACTATAAATAGATGGCATTGATGATGAAGCAAATCATCCCACATCGAATAAGAACAAAGCAACACAACAACTAGTGTATTTTTTGTTACTCTGGTACCCAACATTGTGTATGTAGTTAGTTGTTAAGTTAAAAGTATTACAAGCATTTGTACAGAGATACTTATTTAGGGAGAGTTTGACGTCCATTTGGATCTCACATAACTTAAAGGATTAATCTGTGTAGTTGCGCGCACGGAGGATACCCAGTTGTAAAAAATAATAATTAACCTAAGTTGATTTCTTTAAATCTAATATGATCGGATAGAATTCTTTCAACCGAGATTTAGCCATAAAAATACAACATATCAATTTCTTTCAACCTAAATTGATTACTCGGTGTGAGAATGTTTCAATTCAAAGATATACTAAATATAGAATGAAATTTATAAAAAACGTCCATAATTAATTAAAGGGTCCTGCAAACCGGTGCCTCCGGGGCACTGGTTAAGCATACCATAAAAGGGAATTATTACCATAAAAGGAAACTGTTTTTGACTTTATTATAAATTAATTACACAAT
>Ga0315913_1007389_pt1 | contig 13185 bp, 8 predicted proteins | sample MpolsnodulesMG_FD_207736 | JGI IMG/M metagenome (GOLD analysis project Ga0315913, IMG submission 207736) | Medicago polymorpha root nodule microbial communities from Los Angeles, California, United States - small nodules | ecosystem: Host-associated > Plants > Roots > Nodule | place: USA... | reverse complement strand
TGTACCCGAACCTATGATAGTATGTTTGTATCTATGACGTGCATTATAAATTTTATTTGCAATCGTTAAATTGTCTTTCTGTCTATTTTTCACATTCAACAAATTATTTTTTGGTTTCACCAAATTCTTTGTCATGTCACCAACAAGCTTTGCCTCTTTTGCATTTAAACAACCGACCAAAATACGACCTTCTAACTTTTGCTTAATCTTATGATTATGCAAACTTAAAACAACACCGATTATCTATAATTTTGATGCATCATGCAACCTAAATGGAAACCCACATTTTCTTGAACCTGTGCCTTCTCATTTCAACTTCTTCTTTGTCCCTTTATACTCACCACCTCTTTTACAACCCAACACAAGCTTCATTTTTCTATGTCCGGAACCACTATCGCCTTTTTTATTACATTAGTAAATCCTACGTTTCTTGCTTGACATGTACCCAATTTATCATCTCGTCTCGATCTTCATATTTTTGTAGAGACAAAATATTTCGTGAGACCAACGGAATAGAGATTTGGATTCAGATTTCGATTAACGGGAGGTTTAACCATATCTAATTATATATCAACAAACAAAATATAAAGCAAATATTCACACAAATCAAATGGCACACACGAGCAGTTCAGTACATATCTCCCAAATTCATAGCTAGTATGATTCGGGAGATAACTCTTGTATGTTATCTTACAGAATAAAAAAATACATGAAAAAACAAAATCTTTTTTTTTTTTTGAAGAAAAAACAAAATCTTAACAAAGGTAGAAATCATTATCTCTTATTTGATCGAAAAACAATGAATATTAATAAGAGAAAAGTTCAGTTTTTTCAAAATTTTCAGATTGTATTTTCCGAATCGTATGTTTACAAATTTTCAGATTGTATATGGAACTAGGTGAGGCCTAGAAATGTCCAATTGTTCTCACATACCTTATGCTCCTAATGGAGTGAACCATGATTAATTTTTCTACCGGTGCAAACCACCTTGTGCACATTTTGTTACTAAGGACTATGGTCACATGGATATGGTAGATTATGAGACACATGATTTTGGACGTAGTCTTTTTAAAGTGCATGTGTAAGAATGTGACTGGCCCTAAGGATTTGATGATAAGATCTTTTTTTTAGGGTGATGATAAGATCTTTAGGAGGGTTAGTTGTTACTTGTTTTAAGGCTTATTTTTATAACTAACCAAAAGATTTTAAAATCACTTTGGAGGATCCAAATCTTTCTCCTCCGAAGTTTGGAGACTGTTTTCTATCCATGAGCAGTAAGTATAACATATTGTTAAATGATTATTAATATCATTTTAATTAATAATAATTACTCGTTTTTCCAAAAAAAAGAAGACCTTCATACATATAAAAAAAAGACCTTAAACTATAGGTGTGTTAAATTTGGTCCTAATTGAAAGCCTTAAGCCAATTTTTTAAAGAAATGAAGAAGCAAATGTTTGGGAGATCTTGTTTGTTTTTATGAGTTTAGCTCAGTTGATAGGGATATTTCATATTTTATGCAAAAAACAAAAAAAAAACTCCAGCCATTTGGCTACTAGAAGAAAAAAAAAAACAAATCATTTTTACATGGTAGTCATTAATTTTATTTGATGATACTTAGTTGTATTGTAACACCATATAATAGACATCTGGAATATATTATACAATGTTAACATCATAATATACAAAGGTGGTCTCTGGAATGTCAGGCATAAATACCACATCAGAGTAACTATAAAATAAAAATATCTACACGGTGGAGCTACATGAAACATCAATCCCACCTCAAAAAAAGTAGCAAAGTAGCGCTCCAAAAATGATCCTTCTCCAAGTTGTTAAAATATGCTACTACAAAAATATCCTTCTCCAATTTTATTTCCTGATAAAAATAAATTAAAAGCGGGGTGAGAACTACCTTCTCAGTGGGTAGTGTACATCATATTTATTCTTAACCATTTTCATACATATACATCTAAATGTTTAGAATTCTGAACATGAGAATTAATCTGGAATCCTAATTTATCTGACTTGTGAACTTTAGGGGTCGTAACAAAAAAACAACCACTAATAAGTTAGTTACCTCAACATAAATTGGTAAGGCGGAGATATATTAACTCCTGTAAACGGTGTCCCGTTTACCCTTCTTACATGTCCCATCGTATAATAGACAGGGGAATCGCTTAGCTAAGGCGACTCTAACATTTTCACTTAATTCTAAACAATCATTTTAAATGATTATTTTAGCAATTGACTAATAAATTATAATCAATTACATCTCTTCAATCATAGAATATTAACATATGACAAACAAATAGGAAATGCTCAAACTCACACAACTTTCAACTTTAGACTAAACACCATCGATTTATGGATGATAGACAAAAACAAAGGACATTGAAAAGCAAAGGATCTTTAATGGGAGTCGCATCAAATTGCCCTCTGGCAGTGGCAATTGCTGATCAATTAAGATATAACAAAGGTTAAAATAGCACAAAGGAATGAAACTAAGTTGATAGTGGAATCACATCTAATGAAGATGAAGTGATATCTTTATGAAACAACTAAAAAATGTATAGAAATTATTACATATTACATAAAACAACAAAGTTAGGCAAATAAAAAAAAAATTAACAACGAAAAAAAGTGGAGATCTAAAAAGAAAACACTCTTAAAAATTTTATTACGGCTAGAACAACGGCATAATCTATAAACCTAACAGAAATGAAAAAACTTGCTTATTGTAGCCCTTAGGGCCGGCCTAAGGGGGATTCCAATAAAGTAAGGGCTTTAGGCCCTCGGTTTTTTTAGGCCTCATATTTTTGTTTTTAAAAAAAATTTCGTACGTCAAATTTTGTAAATATGCTCACTCGAAGCTCAAATGCTATGTAAATGAGTATCATAGTTCATGTTGCAAGTGCGATTTCATTGCAAGCTATTTTATTGGTTATTTCAACCTTAACTTCTTTTTGCCTTCATATTCATATCAATCTAATTTGATGTCGGTTGTATTAAATATATTAAGAACAGTGGTGCGTAATCAAAATTTGTAAAAGTAAAAATTTAAATTATATTTGTATTATTTCAATATTATTTTGTTATTTTAAGATTTCTAACAATTAATAAATAATGACTATATTAAATATTATTTTCAACATACACGCACGCTTGCGCGCGCGTGCACACACAGAAATCATAACCATCTGCATAAAAGAACAAAGTTAGACAAATAATAAAGCATACGAATACAAAAAAATTAGAGATAGAAAAGAAAACCTATTAGTGCAAGAACAATGGCATAAACTTTAAATCTAAACAATATGAGAAAACTTGCTTAATGTGTGGTCCTTAATTAACACTACAATAACAATTATAATAACAAAAAAAAAATGAGAACAAACAAAATAATATGTAGCTTTCTTAGACTATGATCAAAATCATACGTAATTTTCAAGGAAATAGAAATAGCAACTCACATATTAATATTTATCATATGTAATTTTGATCATAGTCATTTCCTAGAAATAGCAGTAATAAGAAATAGCAACTCACATATCATAATTACTCACATATTAATTTGAAAAGTGTGGTATATATGCGGAACACCTAAGCAAACACTCATACATCAAATACAAACTTCTACAAACAAACCAGAAACACCCACAAACTTCTACGAACAAACCAAAAACATCCTCTAATGTGGCCCCCAAAACCAATAAAAACTAAGAGAAATGATATTTGAATATTCACTTGGTGACAACTTTCTCTCTCATACTCACATTATTTTTTACTTTATCTCTCTATTACTATGGTTCCCGTGTCAATGCTACTTTTTCTTTGTAAATTATGGTTGTCAAATAAGTTGTCACCAAATTGGTTGTTCAAATAACACTCCTCAAAAACTAATCACCAAAATCAAAAAGTCATCTCCAAAAACCAAAATCTAAACACCCGCGCAGTAGCAGAAACAAATTTTGGGCCAAACCGTTGCAAAACCCCTCCAAAATAACCATCAAACCTACCAAAAACCCTCTAAAATTATTACTTATTGATTTGGAGTTGTCATTTAAACAACGTCACACTAGCATTTGACAACCGCATAGACTTTTTTAAAGAAATGATATTTATACAATCATTTTGTGATAATTTTTTCTTTCATAATCACATTATGTATTTACTTTATATCTTTATTGTTTTAATTTTTGTGTCAATAAATATTTTTTCTTTATAAATTCATAGTTATCTCATAAATTGTCAATTAAATGGTTGTTCAAATAACAAAACTAATTTTTTTAACATGAGTCTAACGGAAATTTATACACTATATCATGGTGTGCATGTGTTGAAACTTAATACAACAATTTGAGAAGTAACTATAATAGATCAATCCAAGAAATAAGGTCAAAATTAAAGGACTACATACATGAATAATTTTTCCTATTTTAAAAGATAGTTAACTAAGTTATCAAAAAATGATTAGTAAATTTATCTTAAAGGAAAAATATGCAGACCCAATAAACTAACATCAAGACAATTGTAGATCAAGAGCTCCTACCTTCTATATCATTTAAAATGAGTAAAGTGTTTATTAAGAAAATCAAGAATTATTATTTTAACAACTTTATAATTTTTTATAATGAATATGTAATATTTATATTTAATATATTAATTAATGATTAATATTATTCACTTTAAGTGAATTGTTGATCTTAGAATAGCTGAATCTGTATAAGATGTTAAAGTACACATATGAGTTTAGCTTGGTTTTCACTTTTCAGTGATGATGAACTGATTGGAAATATGTGCGGTTGGAAATTGAAATGGTGGTCCACTGTCAACACGAAATGGAATCCAATAATTTTGATTCTCGTACAACAAATAATTGCTTTTTAAAGAAAGAAAAAAAACAAATTCATTCTAAAGTGAATCGTGTCGACCTTTAAATGATTGTCTCAGACCGTCTTTAATGGAAGATGTTTGACTCTTTAAAGCATTGATATCTTGTAGGTATCTTACGAGACGAATATATTATTAGTGTTTGTGGAGCAAGATTGTTCAATTAAGTACTCTCTTCTCGCAGGTTCTACAATCTTTCAATATTATAATATGAGAAGGGATTCATTGATTTCAAGAGTAAGTCTAAAGACTTACTCTAAATCTTAACCCTTCATTTTGATAATAATAATAATTAATGGCTATGATTAATTCATAATAATTATTAAGGTGGGGTGTTTTCCTCTCTCCACACACTTTTCTCCCAACCATATACAAACAATTCACAATTATCTTTCTCACAATACACATCAATTATCGTCAATTGTCCATGTAATTTATCACCTCTACCTACTACATTATGTGTTAAGAACATGTCCTTCCTTTGAATATAGAGGCCTTCTTTTTTTATTGTCGATGCCTTCTTCTTTTCTTTTCTTTTTTCCGTGTCCTTTCTACCATATTTTTTTTGACAGAAGCTTTTCTAATTTATTTATTTTTCATAAATCGATGCCTTTTATATTTTTTGTGAACAATGTTGTATTAATCAATTGAAAAAAAAATGTTGTTGTATGTCATCATCCAAAAGCCGTGAGACACCACAACATAGAATCAATTTCTTACGAATTAACAATCAAAGATGTTGTATCAGATAAACCCTAATGAGATTTCTGGAGGAAAAAAAACCCTTAATTTTCACTGTGAAGAACCCTAATGAAGAACCCGAAAAGAGAAGCATGGAGGCTTTTGAAAATTGAAATAAATGAAAAGGGTTGAGAGAGAAGAATAAAGGAACGGTTATTGGCTTGATTGTTGTGGACTTGAAAGGAGTTAAAAACACCCCACCTTAACAATTATTATGAATTAATCACAACCATTAATTATTATTAAAATGAAGGGTCAAGATTTGGAGTAAGTCTCCAGATTTACGTTTGGAGTCAATGGATCCCCTCTCTTATAGTATACATCATATGGTCATTGTTATAAGTAAAAATTTACATTGTAGATTTATATAATTAATGATGTATATAATCTTTATTATAAACCACATACATCATTTAATTAATGAATCTAAAATATTGATTTTTTGTTATATTAATGACCGGATGAGGTAGAGTTATTGGTAATTGATATGTTGCTTTCACTTATAACTTTTTTAGAGCTGTTGGATTGGAGTAATGAAGTGTTTATTATGTACTATTAATAAAAAAGTTATAAATAAATTATATGTAAAGGTAGAATCCACTTAGGTACCGAAAAATAAGTGTTTTTGATGAGGAATTCTAGGATCAATCTTTTTATAATGTTGTCTCTAACACCTGCTTTGTTGGATGAAATTCATGTAGATATCACACTTTAAAACTGGATTCTATATAAAATGGTTAAACTCAAGTGAAAAGTGTTAGAAAGAGTGTGAGCCACCTAACCAGCCTAGTTACATTTATTCAAGTTCAACTACTTCACTCGGTTGATGAGCAAAGGCCTTTATATAATCTAAGTTGAAGCAAACATAATACACTCATCACCTGAAGCATTTTGTAATCCCAGTCTACTTATCTCTCAAAACAATTTTAAAATTCGGCCAACATTCTTTTGGTTCAGTTCATGTTTTAACCATCATTCATCATTGCACTTTGTCCAAATCCAAACCCTAATTTCTAGCTTCTACCCTCTCTACTTTTGCTTTTAGAGTTGAATTAATTACTTACTCAACTTGTGAAATGAAATCCTCCTCAGCTTAATGTGAGTTTCTATTTTTATTTCCTTTTTTACTTTCTTGTTATGTTTCGAACTTCCTGATCTTCATCAAGTTTCTATTGATATATTTATATAAATTGAAACTTTCTTGTTATGTTTAGAGAACAAGGTTTGGGACTGCTAAAAATCAGTAGATATATTTATTAAGAAATATGTGAAGAAGCATGACAAAAAGTTCAGGAGGACTCAAAGTGAAAGGAACTTTTTTGTACACGGTAAGTATTCATCTTCCCATGTATTTGATTCCACGTGTTTTTCTTTGAGCAAAAATTTCACAGCAAAATGTTTTTAGATGAGAAATTTTTTCACTTATTCTTCATGACTAGATGTAACTTCACTATATACTTAATTTCATTGCTATGTGTTGGACTGTTGGTCAGTTTGATGCAGCTCCAATTGAAGATCTGATGCTTTGGTTGAAGATCATTTCTATTTCTTTGTCTTATACAATGTGCTTAGTTTGCTCGATCAACCGTAATATTTTACTCATGGAAAATTTTATGGTGAAGTTCCGAAAATGACTTCTCCGGTGAAGTAACCCTACAACTAATAAGAACGCGCCACGTTTGTTAGTGATGCCATGTCATACTGGCGGATGCATGGTATGTACTGTGTTCCTTTAGGCAAATTTAATTGTACTTTACCCCTTAAACTAATTATAATTGCACTATTTTCTTTTTGTTTTTAAAAGATCGATTTAAACCATATGTTAAAAATTAAGTTAAAAAATTAAAATTAAGATAAAAAACAGATTTTGAACCATCCCCTATTCTTTCAGAAAAACCTACCCTGTTCATCTTGTTCTTTCTCCTCTTCCACCATAGTAGAAGGATTTCGCCTCCAATCTCCACCCTTTTCCCGATCGTTGCCCTTCCATCTTCTACAATTCACTCAGACTTTGCATTTCATCGTCGCCTCCAATCTCCACCCTTTTCCCGATCGTTGCCCTTGCATTCGTATTTCAAGTGTGAAGGCATATGTTCAAAACTTCAAGGAGATAATCGCCAACCTCAAGTCATAGGGTTAGGGTTAACAATGTTCAAGGAGATAATCGCCAACTTCAAGTCTTAGGGTTAGGGTTGACAATGTTCAAGGAGATAATCGCCAACTTCAAGTGTTACGGTTAGGGTTCACTATGTTCAAGGAGATAATCGCCAACTTCAAGTCTTAGGGTTAGGGTTGACAACGTTCAAGGAGATAATCGCAAACTTCAAGTCTTAGGGTTAGGGTTTACAACGTTCAAGGAGATAATCGCAAACTTCAAGTCTTAGGGTTTCAAGTCTTATGGTTAGGGTTAACTATGTTCAAGGAGATAATCGCCAACTTCGAGTCTTAGGGTCAACAATGTTCAAAGGAGATAATCGTCAACCTCAAGTCTTATGGTTAGGGTTAACAATGATGTTCAAGGAGATAATTTAAGTACCGATAATATTTCCTTAAAATATTATTATTTTATATATAATTCAATATTATTATTTAATATATAATTCAAGTTTTTTAGAAGGAGTATCGCCAACTTCAAGTCTTAGGGTTAACTATGTTCAAGGAGATAATTGCCAACCTCAAGTCTAAGGGTTAGGGTTAACAATGTTCAAGGAGATAATTTAAATAGCAATAATATTTCCCTAAAATATTATTATTTAATATATAATTCAATATTATTATTTTGAACGGGATAAATTGTTTAAAATAATTTTCCTTAAAATAATACATACTTTAAGTAGCAATACCATAAACAATTGTTCAATTTCTTTAAAAAATAATACATATGCGTTTTTTATTATTTATTAATTAACAATATGACTGAATGTAATTGTAACACCCCGTTTTCCCAACAATGTAAATAATACATATAATCAGAGCATTCAACATTAAACGGAATGTCACACTACATTAAAATATAAATAGAGAAAAATTACTATTTATTAAAACATCTTTCTCAAAATTCAATTACATCGCAGCGGAAAATTAATTCATTATTCAACAAAATTGGCACTACAGCCTCAACGTAAACAACTTTAATGAAATTCTAATTCAAATACTTTCAACAACATAGTTGATGAATAATACGTAACAAATGGAAAACAATGCAAATATCCATTGACTTTCTTTTATAAGTTTTAAAAAAGGTTCTTCTTTTATAAGTTTTTCATTCACCATAATTTCATACTTTAAATTGCATCGTAGAATTAACCAAAACTCAAACATGGCGGAAGAAACTACTGAGTTGTCGTGCACGGTTCTACCAGCAGAACTAATGATCGAAATCCTTTTAAGGGTGGAGTGAGACAATCCTCTACAATTAAGGTGTGTTTGCAAGTTGTGGAAATCGCTCCTTGTTGATCCTCGATTCATGGAGAATCACATTCTTAGATCGACCACTGACATCTGTGATCTACTGAACAAGGCTCTTGAACACTACCATGCTTTCAAATTGCAGTATATTACAAATAACCTGGTTGCACGTCAAGAAGATGGACCCGACGATGAAGAGATACATTCGGTGGTGAATGCATTTGATGATCTTGAAAGACTTTCGAAGAATGTGGAGAAGATTTTTGAAGAAAAAGAAGAAAAGAAACACGGGATGATGAAACGAATTGCTCAGATCAATCCTCTTTTGGTGGTTGTTAGATATGTGAAAGAGAACTTGAACACTATGAGAGATATTATGCAAAATATGGAGGATAGAGTGAAATGTCATCAAAATTGTTTGCGAATTTATCTCAAGTCAAAAACATCTCCGCCTTGATCCTCTTAGTTGTCATTTTGTCTTTGATTCTCTCTCTTATGAATTGTTGCAACTTATGGTTTATTTGATTAACAAAATAGATGATTGATTTAAAATGTATTAGTTCATCTTCTTTTTTCATCTTGGTTTAAAATGTATTAGTTCATCTTCTGGTTCATCCTCTTAGTTCATCTTATTGGCAACCCAATAATCACTTTTGCAACTTGGAATTGGCAAAAGTCATTATTGGGTTGCCAATAATATGAACTAAGAGGATGAACCAGAAGATGAACTAAGAAGATGAACTAATACATTTTAAATCAAGATGAACTAAGAAGATGAACAAATACATTTTAAATCAATCATCTGTTTTGTTAATCAAATAAACCAGAAGTTGTAACAATTCATAAAAGAGAGAATCAAAGAAAAAATGACAACTAAGAGGATGAAGAGGAAGATGTTCTTGACTTAAGATAAATTTGCAAACAGTTTTAATGACATTTCACTCTATCCTCCAGATTTTGCATAATATCTCTCATAGTGTTCAAGTTCTCTTTCACATATCTAACAACCACCAAAAGATGATTGAACTGAGCAATTCGTTTCATCATCCCGTGTTTCTTTTCTTTTTCTTCTTCAATATGCTTCTCCACATTCTTCCAAAGTCTTTCAACCTCATGAAATGCATTCACCACCGAATATATCTCTTCATCGTCGGGTCCATCTTCTTGACGCGCAACCAGGTTATTTGTAATATACTGCAATTTGAAAGCATGGTAGTGTTCAAGAGCCTTGTTCAGTAGATCACACATGTCAGTGGTCGATCTAAGAATGTGATTCTCCATGAATCGAGGATCAACAAGGAGCGATTTCCACAACTTGCAAACACACCTTAATTGTAGTGGATTGTCTGACTTCACCCTCAAAAGGATTTCGATCATCAGTTATGCTGGTAAAACCGTGCACGACAACTCAGTAGTTTCTTCCGCCATGTTTGAGTTTTAGTTAATTCTACGATGCAATTTGAAGTCTGAAATTATGGTGAATGGAAAACTTATAAAAGAAGAACCTTTTTTAAAACTTATAAAAGAAGGTGAATGGAAAAGATGTGATGGGATAGATGAAGTGGTTTATATAGACATTCATGAAAAGGTGTAATCGGTTCAGATTAATAGTGGGAAGCAATATGACTGCTGTGTAGGCACATTGAATTTCTAAAATGTGACTTTTTCAATGTATCATCATTACTTGGTGGTTGTTAATTAATTTTTCAATGTAATTACATTCAGTCATATTGTTAATTAAAAAATAAAAAAAAACGCATATGTATTATTTTTTAAAGAAATTGAACAATTGTTTATGGTATTGCTACTTAAAGTATGTTTTATTTTAAGGAAAATTATGTGGTAAAAATCATTATTTTTAGGAAATTTATTCTAAGCAATTTATCTCGTTCAAAATAATAATATTGAATTATATATTAAATAATAATATTTTAAGGAAATATTATTGCTAATTAAATTATCTCCTTGAACACCATTGTTAACCCTAACCATAAGACTTGAGGTTGGCGATTATCTCCTTTGAACATTGTTGACCCTAAGACTCGAAATTGGCGATTATCTTCTTGAACATAGTTAACCCTAACCCTAAGACTTGAAGATGGCGATTATCTCCTTGAACATAATCAACCCTAACCCAAAGAATTGAAACCCTAAGACTTAAAGTTTGCAATTATCTCCTTGAACGTTGTCAACCCTAATCCTAAGACTTGAAGTTGGAGATTATTTCCTTGAACATAGTCAACCCTAACCCTAAGACTTGAAGTTGGTGATTATCTCCTTGAACATAGTTAACCCTAACCCTAAGACTTGACGTTGACGATTATCTCCTTGAACATTGTTAACCCTAACCCTAAGACTTGAGGTTGGCGATTATCTCCTTGAAGTTTCGAAAGTCAATATTAACCCTAGTCATAAACTTAATAAGTTGTCAAAGTCATTTATATCCCTAGTCCTTAACTACACAATTGATTTAAGTGTTTTGTGCTATATTCCTTAAATAAAAAATGGCAAAGGTCATTTCTCACCCTAGTCCTTAAGTTAATAAGTGGTAGTCATTACTAACCCTATTCCTTAACTAAAAAAGTTGCGAAAGTCATTTATATCCCTAGTCCTTAACTACACAAGTGATTTAAGTTAGTTTTTTCTCCACTCCTTAACTAAAAAATGGAAAAGGTCAATTCTAACCTTAATCCTTAAGTTAATAAGTGGTAGTCATTACTAACCCTATTCCTTAACTAAAACAGTTGTGAAAGTCATTTATATCCCTAGTCCTTAACTCGACAACTTACAAGTATGAGGAAGGTAAAAGGATTGATATACTTATAACAATTGGCTTTTAATTAAGAGATTATATCCATATTTATGAATGTGAGCCTTGGACTGCCTTGGACTCCATGATTTATTTTTTTTAACCCACCCCAACTTTCCAAATTCCATTTGAATGTACTTTGAAATCCCCAAATTGGTGGCTTCATCTTTAGCTCATTGGCTCACTAGTTCTTCATTCCAACGTGGGAAAAATATTCTGGGAAGGGAGGGTACGAAAGACGTGTTATGATAATAGTTTATAATTGAATACCTATTATTAAATGTAAAGAAGTACATTAAATACTGCACAAGTACCAAGACCATATTATTATCTTGCATTTTCTTTCTCACAAACAGTAAAATAGTTCGCTTTTAAATTAGGAAAATATACGTCTTATCAAAGATATTAGAGAGGGGGTGAATTTGGTGCAATGGATAAATATCAAGACAAATTTAGTACAAAATAACACCAGTAAAATAAAGTGTACAATCCTCAGCAGAATTCACAGAGCTTAACAACAAAATAATTGTCCACAACTATCACTAATACTGGCACGTTCAAATAAAAAGTCAGTTTCGACGAGGTAAGGACATCATTTGTTGCAACAAACTGGAACAAGAAGCAGCTGTCATCCCATTCACAATGTTCAGAACAGGATCTATATCAGACCTTTGTTGAACAAAACAGCATATGAACTCTTTAAAGGTAGCAAGCCTAACATATCTTACTTTCATCAGTTTGGATGTACATGTTACATCTTAAACAACAAAGTCTATCTGAAGAAATTTGATGCAAAGGCTCAAAAGGGTATCTTTTTAGGTTACTCTGAAAGGTCTAAGGCATACAGACTGTATAATTCAGAAACATTCTATGTTGAAGAATCTATGCATGTCAAATTTGATGACAAAGAGCCTGGAGATAAAACTCCAGAGCAGGATGATATTGCAGGTTCATAAGACTCTGATGATTATTCAGAACCTGATCAATCTTCAGAGTTGAATGATACTTCAGAAGCTGTAACAGCCCCTGATACTCCAGAAGCTGCAACAGCCCCTGATGTTCCAATTGTAGAAGCCTCTGAAGAAGCTCACAATGATTCACAGCAAGTTATCCAGTCCAGAAACTCATTCAAGTACAAGTCTTCACATCCTGAGGATCAAATCATTGGCAACAAAGAAAGTCACAGAAGAACCAGATCACATTTCAAACCAGAAGAGTCTGCCTTGGGATTGCTGTCCATGATAGAACCTACAAAAGTTGATGAAGCACTAGCTGATGATGGATGGATCTTAGCAATGCAAGATGAACTCAATCAATTCAAGAGAAATGATGTG
>Ga0315913_1007388_pt1 | contig 13186 bp, 3 predicted proteins | sample MpolsnodulesMG_FD_207736 | JGI IMG/M metagenome (GOLD analysis project Ga0315913, IMG submission 207736) | Medicago polymorpha root nodule microbial communities from Los Angeles, California, United States - small nodules | ecosystem: Host-associated > Plants > Roots > Nodule | place: USA... | reverse complement strand
GTTGTGCTTTGATTTCAATTAAATTGTGAAATGATGATAATGGTGGGTTTTTTTTCTTCTTAGGGTTGATTGATTTCACTTTTTGTTGTGTGATTAAATGAAAATTATGTAAATATGAGTCTCCTGAGTTACACTGGAAATGCAAATTATGTAAATATGAGTCTCCTGAGTTTTGCTTTTCTGAAATGTCTGATATTTTGATGATTTAATGTGTTGTTCTTTATTTGGGTCTTGATTTTTAGTTTGCAATGCATGAAAGTTTGATTATCTTAGTGATGATGAAAATTATTTTCCTCTATCAATTTTTTAGAGTTGTTAATGTGTGAAGTTTCACTTCTAGCTTCTTAACGTGTGAAATTTAGCTTCATGCAAAGGGGTAAGGTACCATGATCCAGAATACTGGAAATTATGCGAAACTGGTAAAAAGTACTAGAAATTGGTCATGCCACAAGAATTGTATGCTATTTCAATAGATCATGCTACATGTATTTCAACAAACAAGTGACCACTTCTTCCTCTCATTTATTATTATTTGAAGCTTAAAATTAAAAAAATCTTAACACTAATGAGAGTGGCAGACAATTATAAAAAAATGTTGAGTTAAAACAGGTTTGAATTAAAAACTAGATTAAAATCTGGTTTGAATAAAAAAACTGGTTTGAAATTGGTTTTGGAAGAGAATCCGGATTTTATGAGAAACTGGATTTGAACTGGATCCAAACCGGTTTCAAACCATATCCGAATTGGTTTAGATAAGAGGTTTTAGAAACCAAACTAAAACCAAAATTTGGTTTGGTTTTGGTTTGGATTGTAACCATGCACACCCCTAAAAGCAGGTATGTCAGCACAAGACAATGCCGGGACATGCTAGTTCCACCTCCTCCTTAATCAAGTCAACTTTGTCAAAACCTTTCAATGTTTGATTTGGAATAGCCTGCTTCTCATAGGAACTGTTTCTATCACCATTGTCCTCCAATAGCAAGGAAGCATCACAGCCCTAATTTTGCAACACCACAAGTAGTTAGACCAGAAAATCAAAAGATCCAAAACCATTTTCACAGAAACAGCAGAAAATGATTAACAAACAAAAACACCCCATTTTCAATGAAAATAAAGAATTAAAGAACAATGAAAAAAGATGAACTTTATTTGGATTCAGTTAATAAAAAGAAGATTAAATAAATATACCTGGATGAAGCAATCGTGAAAGAAGAGACGAAGAAGAGAAGGTGCAAGGTCTCTATGATCAAAGTAGATATCGGTAACAACGAAACGAACAATATCTTCAGCTTTCGGGCAAGAATCCCTATAGAAACTATATTGAAGATTGGAACCATCTCTGATTCTTTGATTGAAATCAAAGGGAAAAGTATTGGCTAAGATGACTGAACGAAAAGAAGTATGAGAGAAAGAAGATGAAGTTGTTTGTGTTATGGTGTTTTCTGGTTCTGGTTCTCCTCGTGGGTTTCTAAGAGAGAGAAGAACGGGAAGGACTACAATGAATGCAACTATGATCCATGGGTTGAAGATGAAGAATCTCCTCATTTTCTTGATGATGACGGAGAAGAGAAAAGAAGCGGGAAAGAGAAGACTTGTTCAGGAAGTTATTGGGTTTGTTGGAATTGTAACTGAATAGTTAGTTAGAAATTAGCATATTGATATTCTTTTTATATAGGAAAGGAACTAGGAATGGATTGATGAGTTACTAAGTTATTACTGCGAGTTGTCAAATATGTTTAGTTGATAGTATACAAGTTTTTAAAATTTTATTAATTATTTTTGGCAAAATTACTTCATAGTTCTTTGTCTTATTTACTTGTAATACTTGAATCATTTATTTTAATAATAAATAGCATATAGCATTTGATTAATTAGAATATCACGAATACACGTAGGAATATCATTGAAATGCGGTAACTAACTAAAAATAAGGCCGCCTTTGCTAACACATGAGCAACGCCATTGACTTGTCTCCTAAAAAGTTCATTCTCGATATAAGTAGCAGATGTATCTACATTATACCAAATCTTGCTGTTCCTTTGTTTCCAAATCGATGTAAAAACTGCAAAATTGGCAATTTGTTCTCGATTAAAATTCTGCAACAAAGTTTTGTTTTGTTCCTGATTAGATTTGAAAACCAATCTACTACAAACTCATATAACCGTTTTGTAACCAATAAGAAACTTTTACAGTTATTAAGTTATTTAGTAAGAAATTACTTGCACAAGAAGTTACTGAACTAGTTTCAAATTTAATACATTCTAGCTGATAACCCACTTATACTTCGACAATACGAGTTCAAACAAAATCTATATAGCAAGAGCTTTAGTAGCTAATAACTTGGGAGATAGGCTTCAAGCTTTCAATCAATGTTATTTTAGTGATTTACTACAATCAATATATTCTATAAAAGGAACAAATATGGCAATGCATGAAGTTCCTCCTAAGTATACCCCTTTTGTTCTAATTCTTTTACTATACACTGCATGCCAGGAATCATTTGCCTCACTCAATCGCATCGAGAATTATTTGATCGCTTGTGGTTCATCCCATAATATCACATTTCAGGGTCGAACTTTCTTACCTGACATTGAATTCGAACATTCCAACCTTCAAAATAATAGCCAACAAATCTTTGGCCATTACCTCTAAACACAACAGTACCCTTTCACCACTCAGCTCGACTCTTCTTTGAAACGGCATCATCATATGCATTCAAAATTCAACAACAAGGGAGACATTGGATCCGTCTCTATTTTCAGCTTTTTCCCGATTCCAACCCCAACATGACAATTGCTACAATAACAGTAATCGCTGATATTTTCGTGCTTCTCAATAACATCAGTTTCATGAACTATATTAGCTCTCATTTGATGGAGTATGCAATCAACGAATGAGTGCTTTTAGGTCAATGTTTAAAATACTAAAAGTAATAAGTTTGTTCAAAAAAGTGGTGTACTTATTGCATTGATAAAAGTAACATCTTATACTTCTAAGATAACATTTCCGTAATAACTTCTATAATTAATATATTAATGACACTTGTTAGCCAGACTATGATTTTATACTTGTCTCATGAAATTTCAAAATGTCAAGCGCTTAACACTAAGATAAATGATCTCGCAGTGTTTTAGGATCGTTGGAAGGAAATGCACCGTTGAGCAAGGTTTTTGTTCGAATCCATGAAGAGATAGACATCCGACAATGGGCTTGAACCTACGAACAGTCCAATGCCCAAGTAAGTGTAATGCTTGAGGAGGTTTATAATCATGCCTACCTTGGTAGGTGTGTGTGTATTCTTAAGGAAGTAATATTGGCCTTATGTCGGTCTAAAAATTCATCACTAAGATGACCAAACAAAGTTGATGCGTGATAAGGAGAGATCAAAAGATAACAAAAGAGGATAAAATCTTGATATTGATGTTGATGAATGAATAATGTGTTTGGGCTATAAATGATTTTACTGATCAAAGGTTAAAGATGAACAATAGATGAATCTTTGATTTCTCAAGAATGACGATGAATCTTTAGGCTGAAGAGAATGGAGATTGATTCAATCCAAAACGATACGCAAAACTTGATTCCCCTTAGTTCGCTTGCGCGGTGCAAGGTCATGTGTACGAAAGTACGATTTCACTAATATTTTCGTACGTGCGACCAATACATACAAATGTGTCACTATTATGGAATGGAGGAAGTATTATGTAGTTAATCCTCTAAAGTTACATATATTAATACGATCAAAATAATTGGAAAACATTGCTTCTTCTATTAGGATTCAACTTAAAGAGAGATTGTGTTGTCCATAATTGAAAATACGCTAAGCCTCTAAACTTTTGTGTGGTTATATAAATTTAAATCATACATGGCATAAAAGAATTGTTTAAGAGGTTATCAGTAATGGTCCTAAGCATGGTTGGATATTGACCGTCCAAGGTCTTATACATAAACATAAATCTATTTATTATATATTTAGTATATATAATAATTATAGTTTTTTTTGTGGTGGTTAGGGTTCGAACCCCAGACCTTGCATATATTATGCATTGTCCTTACCAACTGAGCTAAGCTCACGAGGACAATAATTATAGAATATAATAAATCTATAGTATTTTTCAAAAAATAAAAATAATAAATCTATGGTAAAAAAATTAGTAAGATTTATTAAGAATCAAAAGGAAAAAAAATAAATATTCATTAAAGATAATGAATGTAAAAGGAAATATAGAAATATGTGATGAGTTTTTTTTTTTTTTTTAATAATAATAATATATGTTATAATAGTTAGAGAGTAACCTTTTTGTACCTCGTGTGTTTGTCAAAATATCTTTAACTACGTAAGTGTACAAAATGAAGAAGAAAAGAAAAAAAAATGCAAAAGAATATATGAAGACATGTGACAGACCAAAGAAATAGTTATTGTTTTTTTTTTTTTAAGGAAAAGAAATAGTTATTGTTGTTGATGTAGTTTATGATTTGTCCACAAAATAATAGAACCTTGCAAAGTTTATGTGATTTTTTAAAAAATAATATTTATTTGATAAAAATAGATACATAATAAAGGTAATATGGGTTAAAATTTACGATCATTTTACATTTCTAACATACTCCCTCCATCCCATAATAACTGAGTCATTTAAAAAAAACAGTGTCACAAAATGACTGAGCCATTTCACTTTTCAATACAACATTAATCATTTTTTTCCATTTATAACTATAATTAATACTACTTTCATCACTTTCAATTCAATATATTCCACTTTCCATTTATAATAGTGGAGAATGCACCAATACTTAACAAGAACACGTAAGACAATTTTTCTCTCTCCTTAATTTATACATTTGTCTTAATAAGTGTGAAATAAGCAAGTAACTCAGGTAATCCGGGACGGAGGGAGTATATAATAGAGTTAAATATGTTTTTGGACCCTATAAAATTGGGAACTTCTAAGTTTAGTGCTTACATAATTTTAATAGTTTTTTTAGTCCTTAAAAAAAAATTTACTTATAAGTTTAGTCCTTGCTAAAAGAAAGTTTGTTTAATTATCCTTAAATTTTTGAACGATTTTTTTTAGAATGTTTAGAACACTATGAAAGGTTCATTTACTAAATTTAGAATTTTTTAACATGAAACGAATTAAATATGAATTTTTTTAAAATAACAAAAGTTAAAGATAATAGTAACAAAATCTGGACGTAGAAATCAAATTTTGCGATAAGTTTTTGCGGAGAAACTTTTAGTAATGTTCTTAACACGTTTGCAAAAAAATTGTTCAAAAACTTAAGAGCTTAAGCATAAATTAAACAAATTTGAAATGGGTAGGACTAATACTGAGAGCTAAAATTTTTTGTAGGGAGCAAAAGTACTATTAAAATTAAGTAAGGGCTAAACTTAAGAGGTCCCAATTTTATAGGGACCAAAAATATATTTAACCCTATATAATATTCATTCTTCATTAGAAAACATGACTCAAATAATCATATTTAACACATGAAGAATGATGAAGATATGTATTCTTTGAAATATATATTTGTGATTTGTGCATGTAGTTGATAGTGTTATTTGTGACTCAATGTCATCAACAAAATCATATTTAACACATTGATATGCTATGCGACTCAATGTCATCAACAAAATAAAAAATAAAACCATGAAACGTAACCCACCAACCTATAATATTTTATGAACCACAAGCCATTTTTAGAATCATATATATCAACGTGTCAAATCTAATAATAAAATTCTCATAACAATCAACACCATATTCAATCAAAACAAGAAGTCATTCATATAAATTACATAAAATTGTCAAATAGAATAAAACATAGAAAAACTAACTCTTTTTAAGGGACAAGAATTCTACTACCATTTCAAACATTTATCCGGCCTAGTATGATGATGTAGGGAAAAAGCGCTTACCTTGAGAGCTCTTCTTCCTAACCAAACTCTAAACTCATGAGGTACTCACCAAGAAAAAGGAGCACAAGCTTCGAAGAAAATAATCCTAGACTTAGAAATTGGAGTATGAAAATAATTAAGAAGAATAATGAGACACTAGGGTAACTTGGAACTTACACAGATTTTAAGAAGTGGAGGTAGAATGGCTCGATGTAAACTTAAAAGAATCATTTTGGAAGGAAACTGTGATGATCATGGCTTTAGATGTATTTAAATGTAAATTGGCAAGGCTGAAGAATGAAACGCATGGGACACTCAAGGACAATAATTTGGAAATGAAAATGGTGATTAATTAGGATATTATGATAGAGAGAAGTATGATCCCGTAAGGATATTTTGGAGAGAATGTGTACTTGGTGGGGTTGTGTAGCAGACCGTCAGAGTTATTTCAAGTCTCTTCTCTAATTGTGTTCTTTATGGCAAAATTAGCATAGATAGATAAATGGCGGTTACTCTTAAACAAAATCAGTAAAAACAAAGCAAATAAAAACTGAGTTTATCTAATGTCACTCGTAGCAAAACTATAGGTAGTATTGGAAACGTGAGAGATGGATTCCTAGTAATTAACAAGGCTAGGCTAACAAGATGTGTCCTTGACAGGGCAAACAAAAAGGAACTCCTGGTCATATAGGAATAATTTGATTAAAAATAGGCATGGACTAAACACAATTAATCCACGTACTAAAAAAAAGTAGTTACAAGAATGACAAATGGAACATGTGCAAAACAATATTTTTGGGTTCACTTTTGAACATTTAAAATATCTAACTCGTATATCAGCTAAAGGAAAACTTGAGTAACAAAACCCAAAAGAGCACCGCCGTAAAATAAAATATATGTATATCTACTAGTGACTAGTGTATTGGAATGATTTGGCAACTAAGATTTCTATTAATTACTGTAGTCAACCAACTAAGTATATAACTTAAAATGAAATGAATGTTATAATAATTTATCTAATAATTAAATTCTAAAATTCCTTTACACATAAAATAAATTGTTGAATAAATCATAAATTAAGAAAATAATTTAGAAGTACATATATAAAATATTGGGATGTTACAATGTTAACCGCTACTGGTTCATCTCACATAAGTTTCACAAATATGGAATGCAAGGTCCTGTTTCACTGTTCCAAGTAAGGGTTTCAGGAGCTGGTTCCTTACGAGAAAAGCTTTTGGGGTGCTATGGAAGACCCTGTCCGATATTTAATTACCTTCTTGGCATTCTCACAAATGTTAGTCGCTTACAAATTTAATGATATTCTTAGTCATGTTTTTATCTCTTTATAGTATATGTCTAGGGTTTTTAAAAAATGTCACGGTAATGGTTTGGTCGTGTCAAAATGTTTGATATTGTAGAAATTGCAGCTGATACAGCTTCAATTGTCGTTGTTGCATTGCAGTTTCAGCGATGTAAACATTTGCTATGACGTGGCTCGTATTGTGGTCACAAACCTTTATTTAAAACCCTGTATGTGTCATTTTTTTTAGACGTTCGGTTGTATGACAATTGACTTTGATTTACTACAGTGTTGTAATGGTAGCTCCAACATCTATAGCCTCTCAATATCTTGCACCCACTTGGAGGGGGTGCAGTGATACTTTCACCTTCAATTTATTATATATTTAGTATATATAATAATTATTGAATATAATAAATCTATTGTATTCTTCAAGAAATAAAATAATAAATCTATAGTAAAAAAAATTAGTAAGATTTATTAATAATCAAAGGGAAAAAAAAAATAAAAATAAATATTCTATTAAAGATAATGAATGCAGGGCCGGCCCAAGCTATAGGCTAACTAGGCATTTGCCTAAGGCCTCAATTTTTTTTTATTTTTTTTTACCTATTATATCCAATACCTCATATTTATTTATGAAGCTAGAAATTTTAAGAGAATAATACAAGTGAAAAATGATACACCAATTGATATACTTAATACTTAATTATATTAAAAAACTTAATTCATTTTCAAATGCGTATATTGCTTCTAGAATAATGCCAACAATTTTATAATCGTTGCGTCTTTCGAAAATCAAATTCAAAATTAAACTTAATAATATCTTATTTAAGATCAACGGTGTGTCCACAAAGATTAAATGAATTTTTTTTGTTATCGATTAAAAAAGAGTTGTTAAACAAAATCAATTACAATAATTTAATGAATGACTTTGCATCCAAAAAAAGTTAGAAAAGTGAAATTTTGAATTAAAATATTACTTTCGTAAAACAAATACAATTAATAACTTATTTTTTTTGCACAAACTAATAATAACTTAAAAGGTCTCATTTTAAATTTCGCCTTGAGCCTCAATATATGTTGGGCCGACCCTGAATGAATGTAAAAGGAAATATAGAAATATGCGATGAGATTGATTTTTTTTAATAATAATATATATGTTAATAGTAGAGAGTAACCCTTTTTGTACCTCGTGTGTTTGTCAAAATATCTTTAACTACGTAAGTGTACAAATGGAAGAAGAAAAGAAAAAAAAATGCAAAAGAATATATGAAGACATGTGACAGACCAAAGAAATAGTTATTGTTGTTGATGTAGTTTATGATTTGTCCACAAAATAATAGAACCTTGCAAAATTTATGTGATTTTTTTAAAAATAATATTTATTTGATAAAAATAGATACATAATAAAGGTAATATGGGTTAAAATTTACGATCATTTTACATTTCTAACATATATAAGTTTCGTTCTTCAATGGAAAACATGATTCAAAAAATCATATTTAACACATGAAGAATGATGAAGATATGCATTCTTTGAAATATATATTTGTGATTTGTGCATGTAGTTGATAGTGTTATTTGTGATTGAAATGCATGACTCTAAGAGCAATGTTTAATTCATGAGAATGAAAGAAAATCATTTGTGTGTGATTTATCTAATATTCAAAATTGATTTTTTATTTCAAATTAATAATATATTAATTGTGTTTTTTTTTATCTTTTCTTTAATTAATAAAACACGCATTCACCAAGGTCCGCCAGATTTCTAAAATGTTTCTCTATGTTAATTGATTTAGTCAAATTGTTAATCAATTCACTACAGCATAAAATATTTTAATGACTAGTTATTTAAAAAAAAAATAGTTGGTTGTATTATTTAGTGTTGTGATGTTTCTTAGATTTATTTATTTACAGTGAGATAATCCCTTTGTCTCTTTTATAAGAGCATGTAACAAAAATCACGGGTATTAAGAAAAAATGTTGGAGTAATAAATTTGTCTAAAATGTGTGTGACTATTATTAAATTACCCTTTATATACAAAAACATTCCATGTTTATTTTCACATTCCAAGACAAATTGATAGTATTAATAAGGGGTATAACCAACAATGGATTGATACAAGTGGTAAGGGGCTTGACCTTCTTAATCATGTGGTCATGGATTTGATTAATGATTCATGCGTATGGGAAAGATCCGATTGAGAGGGGAGAGAGAACTCATCTTGTGCGTTCAACAGATTCCCCAACGAAGATTACTCATAGTTAAATGACGGTGAAAACTTCATACTAATATCAAGATAACCCAGAAAAAAGGGTGTGTGTGACAAAAAGAATAATTAATGCATCTAGATATTAGAGAATCTTATATTTATCGACATGATTTTTTTTTGTAAATGATCTTATAATTAAAGGTGCTCGTACGCAAAGAGCTTCCATTAAAACAAATCCGAGAAAAACTAGTCTTCAAAAGTTGAAGTTTGTCCAGGGCCCTAACATTTTTGCTTTCCAAAAATAATAATTTTGTAAAACATCGTTCTTTTCAAATTAAAGTTAGATTTTTTGGAACTGTCAAATAACTATAAAATTTTTCTCAAATTTCATTAGCAGCTAATGAAATGAACACACGCCAGCTATATATGCTAAGCTCAGTAGCAAGAACTTGGCCCTCAAAACACTAATTTAATATCGTGTGAACCATTGGCCCACATATCAGATATTAAACTGATAAGAACATATACTACACTTAATCTTAGCCAAAAGGCTGAGAAAGGTATGAGTTACCACATGAGCTTCTATTGCTTTTATATCTGACATGTTCTCGGCTGTTTTATTGATTCCTCGATGTGGGACTTATTTTTATCATTCTACGTATATGTTGCTAAGGCCACCAAAGAGCAATTACTAAGCTATATGGCAACATAGAGCACACTAAATCATTTCAACAATTCATCCATTAATATGCAGATTAGAGTATTGCTGATTTAAACAATAATATGCAGAATAAATCCTGCAAAACAATGCACAATACTTGAAGCAAACCTTTTTTCAAAACTCGGTGTCCGGCCCAATGATAGACTAATTCGAGGGGTTCAATCCCACCATCCACTGAACATCATAGATCAGTATAGGCACCATTTTATGACATATTTGAAAACCAAATAATGTCTTTTACCCATTCAAGAAGCATACAAAACTAGAACATGAAGTGGTTTTGACGCTAATACAGTTACAACGTGACTCTATAAAGAAAGTAAAAGTTGCATAAATTTTAAAACTTGTTTGCTAGCAGCTTTAATATGATCATAGGTTATTATTATCCAATCCTAGAATTGAAGGTAATACTGGAATCTGATTTGACTTGATGCAAACTCATATCAATATATGAATTCCATAAACAAATGTCATAGTAGAACAATGTAAGGAAGTACCTACTTTAACAAACTCCTATCATATCAAAGTGACTTGAAGATTAATGTTTGATTCACATTAATTTTGTAGATATAAGACAGTTGTTAATTATTGTTTTTTTATTTTTATTTTACTACTATGATGAAAATTAATATGAACAGGCTCTAAATAATGCATAGTTTGCATATTAGAGTAGAGACATATGCACATAGAATTTGAGGTTTCAAACTGAAAGGGAAAACTATGTGCTGGAGTCAGATTTTTGTATGTTCTTAGTGTACTTACATTGTGCCTATTAAGCTAATCAAAGTGAATTCACAAGCTAAATGATTTTTTTTTTTGCGATAAAAAGTTTATCACATTTCATTAATTAGAATATTGTGAATACACGTAGGATCAATGAAAACGCAGAAGGCCGCCCTTGCTAACACATGAGCAAACCTATTGACCTGTCTCCTAATAAACTCAACCTTAGTTTTTACAAGGGACGAGATTATCTCTACAGTCTCGGATAATATCACTTAGATCAGACGCCCCGGCTAGAGTTTTACTGCGGACTTTATCAACCACGCACTTGAATCCAATTCAACTCAAGTGCAATTCAACAATTCATTTGATTTCCATCAGAAGCCCAATTGATTCTCAAATATCCGCGTCAAAAACTAGTAGCATGAACAAAACTTCCTTCATCATCATCTCAAATACATATGTCAGTACCAACCTTGCTGTGAAGCTCCGAAAAGGCTGCATCCACATTGCATTTGTAGCGTCCTAGATGAGGTTTTATCCACGACAGAATTCGCTGCAGTTCTTAGGTGCCTTCTTGTTTAAGTGCCGGACCAATTAGTGAGTAGAGTAGCAGATGCGCACTCACAGTAGCAGATGCCTCTACTTCATTATACCAAATTTTGTTGTTCCTTTATTTCCTGATTAAAATTCTGCTCCAGTCCGAGAGTGTGAAGTATGCCTCTACTTTTTGGACTACAATCATAATTCATTTTATACATCATTGTAACCTTTCATATTACATTTTATGTATGGATATTTTAGGCAACACATGTATAATGCTTTAAAACCATCTTCTCTCCTCAAAATCCACCCAATATTGGATGGGATACAAAATTGAGTATGGAGAGTTTTTCTATCCTCCAATTCACCTCTTTTCCTCTCCAAAATATTGAACTAAGATATTTTATCCTATTCTATCATTTAAAAAAAAAAAGACCAAGAAGAATCACAAGCTAATTTTGCTCATATTTTTCAAAAGCAGCACAAATAATTATCACAAAGATCACATCTTTAGGAGTCCAATTTATAATGCAGCTCTAGTGAGGGAATGAATTAGGTTCTAAACCAATAAACAATCATAATTGGCAATTGACCCTTTTATAAAATCCTCATTTGTTATTTTTACTCTATTCATTTTATAGGTATATGATCATTTAGAAACACTAAGATAGAGACTGATGAAAGAATCACCACTAACATAAACCATAGACAAAGGATTGCTCCATTGGATTAGTCGGTCCTTAGGCTGAATATCGGGTTTCCAAAAAAATTTGGGTTGGGGAGAATAGGTTGTGACCTTGAAGACGGGATAATTTGGTAAGAGTCATAGAATTATAATAAGAGATACTAAATATTTGAAGATGAATATTAACTTCAGAGTACCGAGTTCAATTTATGTGTTCCGTAAAATAGGCATTAGTGTCACTTTAATTAATAAAAATGTCTTCCCTAATTTTATTAGATTTTTTTAATACGTTTCGTAATTAAACCCAAACTGAAAACAAAAGAAAATATAACTTGACTGGATGTCATGTCACATGTCTTGGAGCTTTTTCTAAGCCGATGACTTCTAATAGTCTTTCTTTTCATATCCAGCCACCAAAACATTTTCAAATTCTGATCCATTTTTTTTTTACTTTCGGATGAAAACTCCACTAACTCTTATGGCATTCCCTTCCTCATGAACACATATCTTGTCACCAAATCCCATCACTCCTTTATTATTATATACTTCAAACTCTTATGGTCACTGAACACTGTGAACTTAACACAATATAGACCGAGTCTCCAAATCTTCAAAGAAAAAGAATTGCAGCCAACCCTACGTCATGGGTAGCGTAATTCCTCTCATGGATCCTCAATTGTCTCGAACAACCCTCCCTGCATCAAGGCAGATCCCAAACTAAGGAAACTAAATAACCTGCATACTGCCTTAAGGATTTCCTACTTCTGCTTCGACTTTAGAAAAATATTATAAATAGATTTACTCGAAAAACTGTTAGAAAACTATGGTTTCTTGAATTAGGAGTCTACATTGACTCTAAAAAATTTCAACGCATACAATTATGATACCTCTAAAATAACCAACTTTAACAAATGAGTTGTTGAAGTAGGAGACTATGGTTTCAAACAACATCTTCTATATCATCCGTAAATCCACTTAGACTGGAATGAGTTGAAGAATTGATAAGTGCTCAAAAGTAACATATTTTATGTGTTAATCTAGGCATTTTAGTGACTTGTTTTGCAAGTTATCTAAGGAAAAGCTACCATTTGAGTGT
>Ga0315913_1007383_pt1 | contig 13189 bp, 17 predicted proteins | sample MpolsnodulesMG_FD_207736 | JGI IMG/M metagenome (GOLD analysis project Ga0315913, IMG submission 207736) | Medicago polymorpha root nodule microbial communities from Los Angeles, California, United States - small nodules | ecosystem: Host-associated > Plants > Roots > Nodule | place: USA... | reverse complement strand
AGATAATTTAGCCAAGAGGTTCCTACGGAATACCGTAGTCGTTTAGGGTGCGTCAAACCTTCCCTTTTCGAAACCAACCCCCGGACCTAATCTCTAAGGGTTTTTCTCTCTTTTTCCCTTCCCAAAAGATAAAAGTAGAAAGTTCAAAGATTGAAGGTGCAATACCAATCAATGGATTGATACCCAAAAATCACGAGCACACCTATCACGAACAATTTCTATGTACGAGATTGCCCTTTCCTTTTGTTGAGTTGCCTATCGAGTTTGGAAAGAAGAAGAATCCAGTCTTCTTACACAAAAGAGATCAAAAACTAGTTTGGGTTAATTTGAGAAGTTACATTATTAACGAGCTTGGTGTTATAGGGAAGTACAAGAAAAGCTTTCTTCCGATCGGAGGAATAAATAATTAATTGCTTTCCTTATTTTCACTCAAGATGTATGTGATTGAATATTAGGATTTTACCTTCTATAAAATGTGTGTTCAAAGACACTTACATCTTCTAGGATATGCACAAATCATCTACTTGGGATCTAAACTAAATATTTTTCTGATTTTTTTATGTTGAATATTGCAGTTTAATTTTTAAGATGATATGATCTAGTATCATTTATTGAGACATGTTAAAATGTGTATCGTTATGCCAATCTTTGGTGTGAATCTTATGTGTGTGCTAAAGATATCAAATGTCTACCTTGCTTTAGATGAACTTTTTTATTTGTTTTCTCCCACCTTATCAATATTTATTGTAAGCATTGTTGGTTTCTTATTTCACGTTGATTATCTTTTTTAAATTGTTATTGGTTTGTGATCTTTTTGAAATAGGTGCTTATGATATTAAGTATGTTAGTGCTCCTTCAGTTTCCGTTTCTTTTGAAGTGTTGTTTAAAAGAACAAATTTGATAGAAAAATTAAAGGTTTTACGAATGTTCAAAAACACGAAAGAGTGCAAGATTCATTGGATAAAAAGAATGAGAAAGGGGAGAAATAATTGACAATTGTTTGTTATAGGAAAGAAATAGAGTGTGTGCAATAAAAAAAATTGGAATTTGTTGAAGAAAGGAATAGTAACTAAAATTTATCTGTCATGAGAGAGAGATAACACATCAAATTTTTTTTTTGATAAAATAACACATTAAATTTATTGAAAAGAGAAAATGTAAAAAAAAAATATGATTTTATTCATGGATTAAAACGAGGGTATAATAGAAAGAAGAAAAAAATATAAAAATCCACTTCTTTAATTAATGTTATTATTTCAAAACAACAAAAGGAACGGAGGAAGTATGTTTTGGACATATATTGTTGACATGGTAAATTATGTTCTTAATTGTGAAAATGCATTTTTAATCTACTCAAAAGAACATGATGTGGGTTTCTTGTGTCATTGTCCTGTTTCATTATGTTTTGAGTAAACTTGAGGCCGCTGAGACCCACATGTTAAGCTTTTTTTTATCAGCAAATAATCTATTAATGAGAGTATAATGGTCACTCTAACCCATTTATATATTAAGAGCTCGTTTGTTATAGATTTTTTAAGAAAAAAAATCACTTTTTAAAAAAATAAATAATCACTTTTAAGAGTTTTGCATCCGTTTGTTACAGATTTTAAAAAAAATGAGAATCTAAAAACAGCTTTAAATGAGAAGCTGTTATGAGCAGCTTATCAAAAAATAGATTTTTTTTAGAGGAGAGAGAAAATATGATTTAAAAGATTGAACTAATTTTGTAATAAAAAATCTTTTTTTATATAGTTGTATCCAAACAAACTAGATTATTTGTTGAAAAAAAGTGATTTTTATCACGGTAAACAAACGCAAGATAGATTATGATTTTTTACAAAATCTCTAAAATATAATCTCTATATTATTTTATGTCAAAATCACTTTTATTTTAATTCGTAACAAACGGACCCTAAATGGATCTAAGACGATAAATAGGATTACGCCCACCAATCTGAATAATGTAATCTTGGTTGCCTCTTAATTCTATTCATAAACCAACTCCAAGAGAGAACTTTAAAGAAATCAAATACAACTACTGACACTGTCACACTTTAAAGAATAATTTGCATAACATTATGCATGATAAAATCATAAAAAGAAGGCAGAACATTAGAAAATTTGTAACTTTTTTTTTGTTCCGAAAAGTTGTTTAAAAGACTTAACAGCTTTTATATATAAGACATTGTCATCCTTTCAAGAAGTAATTCCTTCATCTTCCTATTTTGTTTTTCGTTCAATTACTTCAAGCATATCACACCTCTTTCTTTCATTATTTCAATCCTTCTTTGCCCAACCAAGGAAGGTCCCAATGCTACCGATTCCTGATGCACCATTTTGTAGAAACTGATCCCTACTAACCTGCAACTGTTGTAAGCATTGATAACAAATACTGTAAAGTATATTTCATTCTGTTTTTTGTTTTGACATATGGTTAAACATTTAACAGAAATACATGAACAAATTATTATTCGAGAAATGATATTTAAACAACAATTTTTTAATAACTTTTGAGACAACTCTCTCTCTTTCACTCTATTTCTCTCTTAATTGTTTTTTTTTTCCAATAAAAGAGAGCAAAACAGGTTGTCACAAAAGTTGATTAAAATTGGTTGTATAAATATTATTCCTCCATCCGAGAAAAAGCTCAGGTTGGTTTTTTGTTAGGTTAAGAGTTGTTAGGTAAAAAAGAAGGAGGATGATGAAAGAAGGTTGGGAATTTTAGCATTAATTAGGGTTTGTGGTTCTTTAATGTTTTAAAAAATTTAATTATTTTTTTAATAATTAATAAATTAGTTTTTGTTAACTATACTATATACATAAAGAAAATAGGGGATTTTTGGGAGATTTTGGACTGACTTTTTTGTTATTCCACTTATACCCTTAAGCAAAATTTTCTATAATAATATATTGTTTGCTTTATAAAAAAATATATTTTTTTTTAGTTAAAAAACCACCATTATTAGAATTCAACAATTATTAGAAGAAAAAAAAATGTATAAAAAAAAAATTCAATAACTGTCTTTCCGCAATTTAGTTTGAGTTTTAAAGATTTTGTCTACAATATGTCAACAAAACAAAACAATAGTAAGGGGAAGGGAGCACAATATAGGGCTGGAAACGTGTAACTGAAAGATGGTTGGTATAAGCATAAATATCTTCACCATTATAATTTACAGTGCTCATTGGACTTTCGTTTTAGATTCATCTTCAGAACTGGAGATGGATTATTCACTTGCAGTTGCTATCACAAGTGGAAAGCTTGGCATATATTTACCTCATGATATCATGCTCTTTATTTTGTCAAAACTACCTTTAAAATCATTGAAGCGGTTTCTATGCGAATGCAAATCATGGTCCCTCTTATTTGAAAACATCTATTTTATGAGCTTGTACTGCAACAATATCATAGAGAGTAACCATTCTTATTACGATGATACATTTTTCGTCCTACACAAACTGCCTATGACATACAATTATGGACACCAGTGTGAGTTTTATTGGCTCTCTGGTGAAAGGTTTGAGAGTCATGTCAAATTAGATTGGCCAGCTCCGTTTCAAAACGATGATACTGATATTTTTGTTGTGGGTTCTATTAGTACTAATGGCATTCTCTGTCTGAAACAAGGTTTTAGACGTACTCGTCAAGTTGTATTATGGAATCCAACTACTGGTGAATCAAAGGTCATTCCTCCCAGCCCTATTGAGAACATACCACCTGATCGAACCACTTGCTTCATTCTTCACGGATTTGGTTATGATCATGTTAGTGATGACTATAAAGTGATTCAGATGAAATATTTTTTTCCTTATGATAGTGCCGATGAAGATGAAGATGAAGATGGAGATGGGATATTGGAAGATAGATCTTACGACCCTTTGTGGGAAATATATTCTCTCAAAAGTAACTCTTGGAAGAGACTTAATTTTGACTTGCGTAATTTTTATTTCTACACGTCATTGCGAGGTATCGGAACGTACGTGAATGGAGTGTTTCATTGGTTGGCTAAAAGTAAATCCAATTTTTTTGAAGAATGTTTGTTATCATTCGATTTTAGTAGGGAGGCGTTGTTTACAACACCCATGCCCTCAATCATGGATGGTAGGTTTGATGTCAAATTCATGATGAGGTACTTGGTGCCATTAAATGGATCTATTGCTTTGATATCAATTTATTCATGGACCTCAACATTTTGCATATCAATTTTGGGTAAAGTCGGTGTTGGAAAATCATGGATAAATCTCTTTATTGTCGATTCATTTCACGAACACTTACGATGTTCTAGATCGCCCTTTCCTTTTGTTGAGTTGCCAGTTGAACAAGGGAAGAACGGTATAGTCCTCTTACACAAAAGAGATCAAAAATTAGTTTGGGTTGATTTGAGAATTTACATGATTGAGGAGTATGGTTTTAAAGGAGACATGTTTAGTTGTCATATAGGGAAGTACAAGAAAAACTTTCTTCCAATTGGAGGAATAAATAATTAATTGTTTTCCTTCTTTTCTTCCAAGAGGTATGTGATTGGATATTAAGATTTTACCTTGTAATACAAGGTAGCTTTCCAAATGCCAATGTATTTCATAATTAAGTTAGGTCAAAATGAACAAGCCTTCATCTAAACTAAATACTTTTGTGATTTTTTAGGTTGAATATTGTAGTTTAATTTTTAAGATGATATGATCCAGTATCACTCATTGAGACGGGTCAAAATGTGTATCGTTATGTCAATCTTTGATTTGAACCTTATGTGTGTGCTGAAGATATCAAATTTCTATCTTGCTTTAGATGATTTTTTTTATTTGCATTCTCCCACCTTATAAGCATTATTGGTTTCTTATTTCATGTTGATTATGATTGAGTATACATTCATGATCTTTTAAATATTGATGTAGGCTTTTGATCTTTTTGAAAGTGGTGTGCTTTTGATCTTTTTGAAAGTGGTGTTTCTGATAGAAATATGTCAGCGGAGAGTATGCTTTAGAGCAACAGTGGATTAGTCCAAGTGGTAAGGAATTTGAATTCCTTAAGCAAGTGGTCAGGAAACGAACCATGACTCTTGTATATAGAGAAAATTTAGTTGAAATGGAAAAACTCACCTTATGTGTCACATGCGTCCTCGAAAGAGATTAGTCAGCGGAGAATGACGTGTCAGTGGAAACTTCATAAAAAAAAACATGAAATCAAGTCTTTTTTTAATCTCAATCCTTATAATTTTGAATGGACCTCAAACCTTTTATAAGAGGAGATTGTCACTGTAGTTAATTTTTAATTGTAGAGATCTCAAGCTATCAACTATGCAAACTTATTTTTTCATAAACAGCTATTTAAAAAGTATTAACGATTACATTTGTATTCTGCCTGGAAAAAACCTTAGCTGTTTACCATATAACAGGTAGGAAGATTTTTATTTTTATTTTATAGAAGACTTTCAAAACAACTTATAATTTATATAAGAACAATTTAACTTTATTTGATATTTTGCTATAGAAATAACTTGTATATAAATGTTTATCATCATAAGTGTTCATGTTATAACATGCAAGCTGTTTATGCAAAAATGTGTTGTTATCATACCCAAGTTTATAAAGACAAACATAGCAAGCTCAACTTTATTAGAAAATATCAACATCAACAATACTATAATGGTTGAAAAAGGAAGTCTTGTATAGGGTGAGATGAAATGAAACAGAAGCCTATAAACTCAACCGGAACTCAATCTAAACAATTGGATTCAAGTGGTTAATGAGATTTATTAAATGCAGAATCGTTAAAGAGAATCGGAGTCGATTTCTGGATGAAATAATTATTAGTCTATCTTTATTAAATTTGTGGCTAAATTTCATATTACTAAGATCTTTTTTCTTTAAAAATCGAAGGTTAACACACAAAATAACTGAAATTGGATATCAATTCGGTATAAAAACATTTTAAACACTAGTGAGTTTAAAACTACAACTTCTTATACAACTTATAAACCTTCTTTTTATCAACCGAATCAACCTGCATTTTTTTGTGTGCATAGTTAAGATAGGAGAGTTGAACGGAATCAGATTCCCTGCTGTTACAGCAGGGTGCTGTAACTGATCCAGGCCATTCAATTTTAAATTGATGACTGAGATTGTCTTACTGTGTGAAACTGTAATTAAATCTGGACCGACGGATCTCATATCTAAGATTGAGATGTGCTACAGCGTGCAACTGCGTGTAATATTTACAGCAGCAAATCCTAATCCGAGTTGAACCTAGGTAGCTTAGTGCACTGTTAATCCCCTTACTCGGTATGCGTGCATGCAAAGAGATGTCTTGTGCCTTGAAGGATGGAGTGATAAAACACAATTGAAACTGGCTTATTTGGTACCATTTATCTTGATGAAAGTGGATGGGGCAAGTGGCCTGTCATAAGGTGCCAAGGAAGGATGAAACGATTAAACTCAATACTAACTGAATTAATTAATTTTATAAAATTAGTTGAATAGATTTTAAATCACATTATTTTCAAAAAAAATTGCCAAACATTGTAATGAGATTAATTAGCGTTTCTTTCTAATCAAAATTCATATTTTATCATATTATAATGTTTTTTAATCAATTATTTGAACCAAATAATTTGACTAAAGTGATTAATGAATTGCTCTATCTTTCTATCATCTATCAAACAAAGTGAAAAGAGGTCAATAACTTAGCTTGTCTCAATATATTTTTTCAAAGACTAATAATTGTTTTTATTTTTTTCAAAGACCAGATTGAGTATTACAAATTTTCCTAGCGATTAAATTGAACCTTCACTATGTGGACCAATTCACCGCACGCATTGATTGTTAGCACTGGTCTTCTTCACAATAAAAAATAAAATTGCAAAAATGTGTAGATTGTCTGCTAACTTGGCTTAGTATTATTTATGTTATCTTCTTCTCCTACTTCTATTATTACTCAATTATTGGGGTTTTGATGTCTTGAAGTCCCGATTCTCCGCTTATTTTCTGTGTAGTTTTGTTTTCATTAGATGTAGGCCCTCTCCTTTTTTTTTCAAAAATAAAATAACAATTTTTTTTTTACAAAAAAAATAACAATTTATTTTGTTTTCTTAGAAATCAAATTAAATCTTACGAATTTTCTCGTCGACTAAATTGGACCTTCATTCAAAATTTAAATATATGTATGCAATTCTCGTGAGTTTACTCAGTTGGTAAAGACAATACATAATATATGCAAGGTCTGAGGTTTGAACCCCGGACAACAAAAAAAAAAAATATGTGGCCAAATTTACCACATGCATGCATTGTGTTTATTCGCTAGTTATTTTCAATTTTTAAAATTTCAATAAATCTAATTGCTATTAAACTCAACTAATATCTCTCACCCATCCAACCATTCCCATATTTTGTTGCAAAAGTGTGTGGATTGTCTTCCTAACTTGGGCTGAAACTAAGCTATCTCTATATTATTTTTTATCTTTTATTTTTTTAAGAAGCTATCTTTATATTTAGGCCAATTATTTATGTTATCTTCTCCTACTTCTATTATTACCCAATTATTGGATTTTTTATGTTTTGGGGGTCTCCATTCTTCCCGTATTTTCGTCGTAGTTTTGTTTCCGTTAGATGCAGGCCCCCACTTTTTCCAAAAATAAAATATTTTTGGAATTCTGCACTTCTCCCAACATATTTTGCTCGCGCCCAACTGAAATACCAAAAATACCCATGTGTTAGTTAAGTAACGCAAGTGTTAAAATCTGCGCATCTTAACATGCGCTGCGCAACTTAACTCATGTTGGAATTAACACTTGCGTGAGTTAAAACAAAAGGAAAAAAAAAGCTACACTCTCAAATAGAAAATTCCAGTTGCATTACTCCGAAGAAAATTTAAAAGATTCGTCGAAGGAGATTCATGACAAAGAAACTCAAAGTTTGATGACGCACCAAGCTTAGCCAAAAAAATTCACACATTAATAGAGCTCATTTTTTCGACAAATGAAGAATTAACACAAAACAAAAGTATTTTCTATTGTTTTTTTTATAGGGTGGTTAATAGAGAGCTATCCAAAAGGAGAGAATGAGAGCGAGCGACTGGGAGATTGAGAGAGAAGATCGTTCGCGCTTCCATCGTGAGCAGGCTTACCTGCGCTCCTTATTGCCGGTTGTGAGGTCCAATTGGGGGGGAAGGGGGTCCAGGTTGGGTGCCACCAAAAGGGGGGATGGGGATGATTGGCTTGATGTGAGACCAAGGAGGAGGAAAGCGTTGCGACAGGGCGATCGAGGTAAGGATGGCAGCAGGAGGACAAGCGGTTCAAAGATTGGGACGAAGCGGGCAAGTGACAGTCTAGATTTAGGGATTCACATGATGGGTACTATGGAAGCGATGCAGATTTCTATCAAGACAGGTGTGTTGTTCGGTACTTTGAGGATAAAGAGGAGGATCGGTTATGGGTTGAAGATAGGCGACGAGTTGGGTGGCAGCGACGTGGGGAAGTAGAAGTGCCTCGAAGGAAGCAACTTGTTCGCCGGTGTGCTAATGGCAGTGTGAGGCCTGAAGCGCATGTGGCTGCTGAAATCAATGTCGACAATAAGGATGGCCCTCAATTCCACCGGTTTGTCACTTTCTATTTTACTAATTTTCTACCATATTTATCGAATTTTTATCTACGGAAAGGTTTGTGGTATGCTGGAAGAGGTAGTGGTTCCTAGTCGGTGTAATGCTAATGGTGAAGCCTATGGATTTGTGCGTTTTTCTAATGTTCGTGATGTCGGTAAATTATTGAGAACTGTGAATCCGTCTGTTTTGGAAACTTTAAAGTAGTAGAGACGGTTGCTAGATTTGATAAATTGGTTGCGAAGGAGATTAAGAAGGTGTTTGAGGGAGGAATTGTTGATGGTGAGGTGAGGAAGGGACGGGTGTTAGCTGATGGCGGTGGGACGAAGGTTTTGAATGAGGGAGAAAAGAAAAAAGAAATAATTGAGGGAGTTAAAAAAGTGAGAGTGGTGACTGGAAAACAAGGTTGTGTGGGAGATGTCGAGGGAGTCAAAATTGACATAGTGGGAAAGGCAAAGGGGGGGGCCTTCAGAGGTATCGGTTGACAAAGTGGTTCCGGTGAATGATGTGCGGGTTGGGGATGTGGTGGTGCCGTTGGGAAAGAGGAAACTGAAGGGGAAAGAGATTGGCAACAGGAATGACAGTAGTGCTAATGTTACTGGTGGTAAGTTATCTGGCGGGGGGCAACCTTCAATCCGAAAATTGATTCGCATGTATAGGTCTCGTGAGGAAGATGTTCAGTGGGCTCGAAAAGGAGTTGTGGCAACTGTGAGTAATGGTGAGAATATTCCGCTAGTTCAAAATAGAATTGCGGATGCTGGGTTTTCAGATATTGACATAATTCCGTTAGGTGCAGACAGAGTTTTGATCTATAGTTCATCTGATGTTCATGTGTCCACTATTGTGCAATGGGAAAAGAAAGTGGCATCATTCCAGAGGGGAGCATGGTTGAGGTTGTAAGACATTCTGGTACATGCGTGGAATGAAAGCTTCTTTAAACTATGTGTTCTTGATTGTGGTAGGTTTCTATGTTCTGATTCTAGTTCGGTGGTGAAAGAAAGGTTTGATTATGCTCGAGTCTTGATTGCTACCTCTTCCTATGAGATTATTAATTGTTCTGAGTCGCCACTGATAGATGGAGAATTGGTGAAGGTGAAGATTCTTGAAGAGTGGGGTTTTGATATTGGTGATGATACATGTCTTTACGAAGATGCTGCTGATAACCTTGGAGCGGAGTCCGACCAGGAAGACTTGCAGATCGCTATAGGATGTGATGCTAATGCCGACTTGTTGGTTGATAATTTGGTTAAGGACTTGGTGAAATCAGAAGGCCACGCTACTCTTAAGGAAGATTTGGTGGAGGTGAACGACACTGTTAATGAAATTGATGAGTTTGCTCAACCGATTATCTCATTGGCGTGTGCGGACCATTCGACTTGTTGTGCCTCAAAGAATGTTATTGATGATGAATTGGCTAATGTTGAGTCTTCTGTTTGCCAAGTGGTGGAGCAGTCTGTAGACAGATGTGGTCGAGAAGTTGTACAGCTCAATGTCACTACTTCGGTCAACAAGAGTAAGAATAGAAGTGTTCGAGCAGCTTCATGTCTTCCACGGGCAGACCGGTCCGTTGTTTCTGGTCCCTGGAGTTTGGAATGGCTAAGCGATCAGCACTGCAGTGAAGCGGGGGGTGGTGTCCTTATCTCCGAAAAATTTAAAAAAGGGGGTGTGGCCTCTTCAATGTTGAACTGCGGTTGATGGTAATGTTCAGAAACAGAAGAAAATGAATGGGATATTGCGTCATTCCGTCCATAGTTTGAAGAAAGTGGCAAGGCTACCTATCCATGATCGGAAAAGCGGTTATGAAAATTTTGAAGAAAAAAGGATGAAAATTTCAAGGTTCTTCCAAGTTAAAAAAAAAAGCAGTAAGAATGATCTCACAAGAATTATCTGATGAAACTTCTTCTTCTGGTTCGGCTAATACTTATTTGAAACATTGGGTGGTTGTACATGGGAGTGAGCAGGTAGTGAGAGAGGATGTGAGGAGTATAGGTGAGTCAATTGGTGTCCAGTTTGGTGGTTCTCACAATATGTTTGATGTGTTGGCAAGAAAGGGGAGAGGGAATAGGAAGGTGTCGGTTTAGGGAAAGGGTGGATCAAGGGGGGCGGTTGAGGGTGTCTAGTAGGTGGTGTGGGAGGTGGTGTGAGTGGGTGAGGGTGTGGGAGATGAAATTGTTAACATGGAATGTAAGGGGGTTGGGTGCGTATGAGAAGAGAAAGGAAGTGTGTGCAATGATGAAAGAAAAGCGTCCTTTGATTTTTTGTATACAAGAAACAAAGCTTCAATTGTGTGATGATGGTGTGTGTTTGTCAGTGTAGGATGGTCCGACGGCGGCGTTCTCTTTTCGTCCGTCTCAAGGGGCGTCAGGAGGTTTAATGACAATTTGGGATTCGTCGGAGGTCGAGGTGTGGTCTTCCGGCAGTTTTGATCACGTTCTGAGTTTACATGGCTAGTTTATTTCTTCTAATGAGGAGTTCCATTTGTTCAATGTGTATGCCCCGTGTGATGTTAATGCCAAACAAGTGCTTTGGACTAATCTATCGGTTCGGCTTCAGGCTTTTGCGAGGTAGGAAAGTGTGTGTTTGTGGTGACTTTAACGTGGTGCGTTGTCGAGAAGAAAGACGATCAGTGTCTAGTTTTGGTGGTGGCTTGGATTGTTCGCCTTTTAATCATTTTATAGAGGATAATGCTTTATTTGATCTACCGTTATGTGGGCGCAATTTTACTTGGTACAAAGGGGATGGTAAATCGATGAGTCGTATTGATCGGTTCTTATTGTCTGAAGATCGGTGTTTGGTGTGGCCGAATTGCATCTAAGTCGCTCATCTTAGAGGTTTATTTGATCACTGCCCTTTACTCTTGTCTATGGATGAAGAAAATTGGGGACCTAGGCCTTCTTGTTTTTTGAAATGTTGGTCTGACACACCTGGTTATAAGCAGTGCAATTTGTGAGTAACAAGTGGCAGTCCCTCCAGGTGGAAACATGGAATTCAAATTAATCAAAATGGCGTTGAAAGAGTGGCATGCTACACACTCTCAAAACATACCGGCTAAAATTGATTCGTTAAAAGATAGGCTGGCTGCGTTAGATGGTAAAGGGGAAATAGAAGAGTTGTCTACGACGGAGTGTGATGAGCTGCATGATGTGTCAGTAAATATTCATTCTTTGTCCAGGCTCAATACTAGTATATGCTGGCAGCAATCGAGGAGTGGTTGGCTTCGTGAAGATGACGCTAGTTCTAAATTTTTCCACTCGACTATGTCTTCTCGGTGTCGATGTAATGCTTTTAGTTATGTCTTGGTTGATGGTGTCATGATTGAAGGCATCTTACTAGTTAGACATGCAGTTTATACTCATTTTGTGCAGCACTTTCAGTCGCAAAATGAGGAGCGACCAAGTATGGCTAACTTGCAGTTTCGATCTTTGTCTGTGGGTGAGGGAGGGGGTCTTATCAAGCCTTTTTCTGTGGATGAAGTTAAGGATGTTGTGTAAAAAGTCTGGGGTCGGATGGAGTGAATTTTGGTTTTATTAAAGAGTTCTGGCTAGATATGAAAGATGACATTCTGAGGTTCGTTTCCGAGTTTCACCGTAACGGAAAATTGGCTAGAGGTATAAATACTACTTTTATTGTCCTCATACCTAAGGTGGAAAACCCTAAGAGACTCAATGATTTTAGGCTTATACCTTTGGTGGGGAGCTTGTGTAAAATTATAGCAAAATTGTTAGCAAACAGATTGAGGCGGGTGATTGGTAGTATGGTGTCTGAAACGCAATCTGTTTTTATTAAGAACCGACAAATTCTTGATGGTATTCTTATAGCTAATGAGGTGGTAGATGAGGCTCGTAAGAAGAAAAAGGAGCTTATGTTATTTAAAGTGGACTTTGAAAAAGCCTACGATTCTGTAGATTGGGGCTACCTGGATACAGTTATCAAGTGTATGTCCTTTCCGGTGCTTTGGCGGAAGTGGATTATCTTTGCCCAACCGACGAGTTTCAATTACACAGGGGCTTACGCCAGGGGTGTCTACTTTCCCCTTTATTATTTTTTATTGCGGTCGAGGGCCTAAACATTTTGATGAAAGCTATGGTTGAGAATCATTTGTTTAGTGGTTATTCAGTGGCTACGGGCAACTCGATGGTTGTGTCACACCTTCAATTTGCTGATGATACGTTGTTGTTGGGTCAAAAGAGTTGGGCTAACGTTTGTGCTCTTCGAGCAACACTCCTTCTGTTTGAATCGATGTCGGGTTTGAAGGTAAACTTTCATAAAAGTTTGTTGGTGGGAGTTAATATTTATGATTCGTGGTTGAATGAGGCGGCTTCGGTGTTGAGTTGCAAAGTGGGAACAATTCCTTTTATGTACCTAGGCTTGCCTATTGGGGGTAATACGCGGAGACTTTCCTTTTGGGATCCTATTGTGAATCGTATTAAATCTAGACTGTCAGGTTGGAATAGCCGGTTTCTCTCTTTTGGCGGCCGCTTGATTCTCCTTAAATCAATTCTGACTTCTCTGCCTGTCTATGCACTTTCCTTCTTCAAAGCTCCATCAGGTATAATCTCTTCCACTGAATCGTTATTGAATAATTTTTTTTTTTTTTTT
>Ga0315913_1007380_pt1 | contig 13195 bp, 15 predicted proteins | sample MpolsnodulesMG_FD_207736 | JGI IMG/M metagenome (GOLD analysis project Ga0315913, IMG submission 207736) | Medicago polymorpha root nodule microbial communities from Los Angeles, California, United States - small nodules | ecosystem: Host-associated > Plants > Roots > Nodule | place: USA... | reverse complement strand
AAAAAAAAGGTTAATAGACTTTTACCCTCCTGCTATTTGGGAGTCTTTTGGTTTACCCCCCTATGGAAAAAAAAACTTGGAGATTCTCCCCTGTAAATAGAAGATTCTTTGGTTCACATCCCCCAAGTCATCTAATGGGATAAATTAGCTTAGGTGGCGCGCTGATGTGTTATTTTTTTTAGTTTTGATTTTTTTTTTATTTCCACGTGGGACACAAAATAATTTTTTTACAAAAGATGTGAAATACCTAAAGTACCCCTAATACTAAATTAAAAATCCCAATTATTTTTTCTCCTCTTCTTCCCATACTGTTATTGCCTTCATAATCATCATCATCATTCTAATCATCATCATCATCAACACTCTAATCATCCTCTCTCTAAAAAAAATTGTTATATCCAGCAGAACAACATCAACAATAACAAGATCTCCTTTAAAAACAAATCACATTCCCTCTTCTCCAAACTATGCTAAATCCAAAGATAGATTCAATAGAACAACAACAACAGTAAGATTATCAACAAAAAGTATTTTTTATTGAGTAAATAGACAATTACCCCCTCTGAAATTGTAAGTTTCGTCAATTACCCCCTGAAATTAACAAAACTTCAATTACCCCCCTGAAATTTCAAAACGTTAATCAATTTACCCCCTCCGTCAAATTTTTCTGTTAGTGAACATGATGTTTTGCAAATACCCCCCCTGAAGTTTTGCACTTATGTGCAAAATGCCCATCGACCTTAAAAATTTATATTATTTTTTTCTTAAAGGCAAACAACTAAATATTAAAGCTAACATTTAATTTTGGAGTTTGGGAAAACTACATGCATATATACATCAAAATAGGCTTGTACATGTTTGTTTTTCCCATATTATTTTTTTTTAAAATTGGGGAAGGGAAAAATGTGTATTTTTTAAAGTGACAATAATGGTTATTTTTACAACGGTCCTGAGAGAATTCACACTCATCAATTTGAGTTTACAAGGCTTAGGCTTAGTATGAGTAGCAATAAGGAGAAACAAAATCACAATAGCTTTAGGAATGTCTGGTATTATTTAATAGGTCATTGGCTCGGAATCTCTTTTGTTCTTCCTGGGTGTGTTAAAGAATTTATCTTCAATTTACTCAGTTGGCAGCCATGCCTAGAGCTTCATACAACTATCTAAAGGTTATCTGGCTTGCTTCAGTTTGAGCAATATGGAAGGTTAGAAACAACCGTGTCTTCAAAAATGCGGTAATTGATCCTCATATTATTCTTGAAAATGTGAAGCGAACGTCCTTTTTATGGTTATCTTCGAATATTACTCCTTTAACTTTTGGGTTTCATGACTGGTGGCGACATCCCCTACTTTGTATGGGTGTCATGTAACTGTTTTATTTTGTTTCGGTGGTGACACTTTGTTTTAGGTGTCTGATTGTTGTAACAGATTTTGGGTAATTCACCATTTTAGCACACCTTGTGCGGGGTGAGTTTATCCTCTTGTGAGCAATATATTCCATTTTGATTTGTTAAAAAAAAAATCACAATTAAGGAGTGTGCTCCACCTTCACAATACAAGAACAAGATTAGTACATAATTAGATGTGAACTAATTTTCTTGTATAAAGCATGACACGAAGCCTTTTTTCATTTTGATACTAAAACAAGCCAAGAACCTTGGAGCATAACTCACAATTCATAGAATAATATAAAGGCTTTCCATTTCCCAAATAGTTCACATAGTCTAAGATTTAACGTCTATGCATTTTCCTTGCTAAAAAAAAAGGTCTATGCATTTTCCTCTAATATGACATGCAATGTGAAAAAGAAAAGACCAAACCTCAAATTAGTTCATATTTTTAAAATGATATCATTCATTCACTTCTCCATATTAAATTTAATAAATCAACCATCAAGGAAATCACTATGTTACATTTCTATCCTATTTCCCCATAAATAAATAAATAAAAAAGAACAACAATAGTTCTCATTACACATAAAAAAATATAAATTTTTAAGTTTGGAGGGCATTTTGCACATAAGTGCAAAACTTCAGGGGAGTATTTGCAAAACATCATGTTCACTAACAGAAAAATTTGACGGAGGAGGTAAATTGATTAACGTTGTGCAATTTCAGGGGGGTAATTGATGTTTTGTTAATTTCAGGGAGTAATTGACGAAACTTGCAATTTAGGGGTAATTGCCTACTTACTCAAAAAAAAAAAAAAAAAACTAATAGGACAAAAAATGAAAAGATATGTCGTTTGCTTTCTCTCTCACACATTGTTATGTCTTCTTCTTCAATGGACTCTCTTACTCTTCCATCTCCAAAACCAAACCATCTCTCATTCAATCTCAATGGCCTCATCACTCTCACTAACCCAAACCCCTTCGCTTCAATCTCCGACCCAACCCGGTTCAACAACCCCGGTCCAACCAAACCCCTTTTCAAAACCCTAACCGTCTTCGAACGCGCATTCATCGGCGCAGGTGCCGGCGGAATCGCCGGCGCCTTCACCTACGCCTGTCTCCACCCACTCGACACAATCAAAACCAAAATGCAAACCAAAGGCGCTTCACAAATTTACAAAAATACCCTTGACGCAGTTTCCAAAACCTTCACCAACAACGGCATTCTCGGCTTCTACAGCGGCTTTTCAGCCGTTGTTGTCGGTTCAACGGCTTCCTCGGCTGTTTACTTTGGTAGCTGTGAGTTTGGTAAGTCATTTTTGTCAAAACAAAATTGTTGTCCCAAGTTTCTGATTCCTCCGATTTCGGGGGCGTTGGGGAATGTTTTGTCGTCTGCGATTATGGTTCCGAAGGAATTGATAACGCAGCGGATGCAGACGGGTGCGAAGGGAAGATCGTATGAAGTTTTGATTAAGATTTTGCAGAATGAAGGTGTTTTGGGTTTGTATAGAGGTTACTCAGCTACATTGTTGAGGAATTTGCCTGCTGGGGTTATAAGTTATTCGTCGTTTGAGTATTTGAAATTAGCTTTTATGAAGCATACGAATAAGGATTGTTTGGAGCCGGTGCAGAGTGTGATATGTGGGGCGTTGGCGGGGGCGATATCGGCTTCCATAACTACGCCGTTGGATGTTGTGAAGACGAGGCTGATGACGCAGGCGAGGAATGAGGCGGTTGGGAAGGTTGCGGAGGTTATGTATGGTGGGGTTAAGGATACGGTGAGGGAGATTTTGAAGGAAGAAGGTTGGGTTGGTTTGACTAGAGGAATGGGTCCTAGGGTTCTTCATAGTGCTTGTTTTTCGGCTTTGGGTTATTTTGCGTTTGAAACTGCTAGGGTTGCTATTTTGAATGAGTATGTTAAGAGGAAGCAATTGGAGGATGTGGATGTTGTTGTTTCTAGTAGTAGTTGAGGTTGGGAAATCGATTCAATTTTGTTGCGATTTTGATCTATGAAGCTTTGACACAGACTTGGACATCAGATGCGACACCGAGTAATATGAGAAAATGGAATAATTGAATGTAATCATGTCAATAACACCAGACAGGCCTTCAATCTGAGGTATTGGTGCTGCATAGGTTTTGACCGTTGATGAAATTCTATAGTTTGAATATTGATTTGTGTAGTTTATGATACAAAGAACCTGTTTGGTTTGATATGAATGCTGTTGATTTTTTGTATGGATTGTTGATGCCAAGTTTATATTATAGATATGATGTGGTTGTTTCTAGAGTTTGGGAAATGGATTCATTTGTTGTAACCTTAACCATTGATGAAATTTTATAGGTTGAGAGTTGTGGTGTAGTTTATGATAGGAATTGTTAATTTCACATGAATGGTGTTGATTTTAGATACTTTATGACTGTATGGATTACTGATTGCAGTTCTGAGTTTGTGGCTTTGTATTTGGTTCTATTTTCCTTAACTGTTACGAGGAATTAAGTTACTTGATTTTTGTAACGCTTTTTAATCATATAAGTGGATTTTTCTTTGGAAATTTTAGTTATATTGATGAATCGTAATATGATTGTACATTATGGCAAATGTGCCACTAGAGTGCTATATCTAAGCTGAAATCACCTCTTTTTACATTGATTGCTTGCAGTTGCAAATTCATGTTGTTGCATATATGGACCATTTGATCAGTTGACCGAAAAATATGTTTTTTTGACTGATTTTGCAAAGTCGATATACAAGCAGTTTGCATCAATCCTTTTGTAGTTTTCTTCTTTTGAGTAGGAACCATTTGTGGAATATCTATGTTCAGATTGTTCATAATGTCCATGGTGATATACACCGCTGCTTCTGCTTGCAGAATTACTGTTTGATTCACAAAAATCCATTTCCACAACAATTTCAATACGTTCTTCAATTCTTTCCCCCTCATTTGAATAGACTAAACAATTTCACATTTTATAACACAACATGTTTTGAGTTTTTCAAGAAATTTACACAAAAGAAGCAATATTCTAGGGATCAATTGAATCAAGTATAAGTTTGTTGATGCAATGATCTAAAGATCACTGAATTTTTTAGGCATCAATTGAACAAGGTATCAGCTTGCTTAATTGTCACGAGGAGTTTGGTTACTTTACTTTATAAGACTTTTTAATCATATAAATGCAATTTTTCTTTATACGGAGGGGTTAAGGATACGGTTAGGGAGATTTTGAAGGAAGAAGGGTTCGTTGGATTGACAGGAGGAATGAGTCCCAGGGTTCTTCACAGTGATTATTTTTCTGCTTTGGGTTATTTTGCTTTTGAGACTGCTAAGATTACTATTTTGAATGAGTATGTTAAGAGGAAGGAATTGGAGCATGTGGTTGTTTCTAGTAGTGTCGAGTTTGGGAATGGATTGTTTTCCTTGCGATTTTGACCATTATGAAGTTTTATCGGTTGAATATTGATTTTGTGTAGTTTACGATATAATGAATCGTTTGATCTGATATGAATGTTGTTGATTTTCTTAATATTGTAAGACTATGGATTGTTGATTGATTTTTTATATGATGTTTTTTCTTGTAGTTCAATTTTGTAAATTGATTTGTGTAGTTTATGATATAATGAATAGTTTGATCTGACATGAATTGTGTTGATTTTAGATACTTTGTGATTGCATGGATTGCCAATTGCAGTTCTGAATTTGTGGTGTTGTATTTTGTCTATCTTGCTTACTATTTTCTTTGGAAATGAATATTAGTTATATTGGTGCATCAACCCACTTGGGTTGGCCTAGTGGTATAGGCTTGGGATCTGGGAGTGTGCTCCTCCTCAAGGTCTCAGGTTCGATTATCTCTGGTGCCAATTTGAGGGGGTTAATTTAGCTTCTTCAAAAAAAAAAAGGTTATATTGGTGCATCATAAAATGATTGTATATTATGGAAAATCTTCCACTAGAGTGCTATACCTTAGCTGAAATCACCTTTCCCTTTGTAAAATGAATTGCTTGCATTCACACATTCTCGTTGATGCATATATGGACTATCCAGTCTTGACCCGACAATCTGTATTCTGACTTCGTGTTTTAGATTGGTTTTACAAAATTGAAATACAAGTAATGTGATTAAGATTGCGCAGGGCGAACGTGTGATTACATGAATATGTGTTTATCCTTATTGTAGTGAAGTGAGGTCCCTCCTCTCCTTTTCTTGTGATCCTCTTATATTTTTGTGCTTGCATTGAAATATTCATATGTCAAAAAAGGAAATTGATGCAGGGCTTGTGCTGAAGTTTAAGCTTGGTTACCACAATGTTAATCTATTTGTACATATGTATTGCTTTTTGCATGGATGTTCAAACATCGAAAATATTGAAACATCCTTTCCCTTTTTTGTAATCCTTTTTTTGAGTTTGAAATATAACATGCTTAGCCTGATACCCAAAAAAAATGATGCAAGGTTTGTGTTGAAGTTTAGTCTTTAGTTAAAAATAATCATAATAAGTCTAGAAATCAATTTCTAATAATTGTTTAGGTTGAACCGTGTTTATTTATTTCTCTATCTATAGATATTTCATTGACATTTCAAAAATTAATGCATTAGATTAGATGCTTGTTGGTAGCTTGTCTCAGCCCTTAGATAGATTGGTCACATAGTAGTCAATAGCGGCCAATAGCGCTGCTATAGCGGCCGCGCGGTCCCGCTATAGCATTTTTGGGGGCGCCGCTATCCACTATTAACTACTATGATTGGTCATACTAGTATATATGATTTGCAAATTAATGCCAATTATGTTTGCATTGATATATTGATACCTCTGGAAGAAAAAAAAAGGATGTATAGCTAATGGCTTGTGCTGAAGTTTATGAAAGATTTGAGGGAAAAATCTTTATTTATGTCTCAAATGGCCTCTCCTTGAGGCTGCAACAATTTATATTGTAGCTGAACTATGAACAACTTTACTATTTAGGTAGGCTTTGTGGTTCTTGATTTCGGTACCTTATGAATCCTGGTTTCTTTTCAATAATGAACGACAGTCTGTTACTAGAGATTTTTATTTTAGAATATGGATGGATGTTTTTAGTTTCTTATTTTGAAACATGATATCCGGTCCAGGGACCGACTAATTCGGATGAACAATCTCACCGTCCATTAGCAGGGGCTCAATTGAAGCCAGAGCAAAGCCCTATATGGAATGGTCCAATTCAGAAATTGTTAGCATCAGAATCTTGAGAGGAGCACACTCTTAGATCTTCAGTGATATATTGTTTATACCTTGCGAGTCTGTAGAAATATTTATATAGTTACTATATACTATGTTCTGGTATATTATATTGTAAGTAGTTGTGTCTCTGGAAGGCCTCCTAAGTGGGAATGATAGTAGAAGCTAGATTACAAGTTTAATGTTTAGGAATAATCGAGTAAGAATGGTGATAGGGGCACAGTTTGGGCTGGTAGAAAAGTTGCTTAGTCTTTTTATTTTATTTTATTTTATGTTTTTCAGGACTTGAAATTAGTTTTATTTTCGGGATGAGAACAACACTAAATCATTGTTGGAATTGAAATTTATAAAAGCTTGTATCATCATATTTCCCTACATTTTATCGAGTAGATTTATGTCATGTCTTGGTAGAGAAACTGGGAAGAAGTAGAATGTACAATGTGTCAATCACTCAATATATAATAACTTGGGAACACCGATGGTGATGTTATTTATGTCCAGGGCTGCTTTCTGCTGGTTTTTGCCCTCATCTGTCGGGAAGGTTTAAGTCTTTTGGTTTGGTTTTCTTGTTACTGGTGTTGTAGTATCGGGTTTTGGTGTGTCTTGTGCTCAGTTGTGGTTCTGCAGGGAGCTTGCTTGTCAGACTATCTCTGATCGTGTATTGTAGCAAAATTTCTTTCTTTAGTTCTTAGTTCTTATTGTGGTGTTATTGTTTTTCTTCGTTCTCTCTGTTTGTACTTCTTGGCACTCCCTAAGTATTTGTGGTTATGAGGTCTGTTATAAGTATAATTTCATTTGCTTTTCTAAAAAATAAAATTTATCATAACTTGAATCCTAGGTAAAACAAAATCAGAATGACTAATCCTCCTAACATGAAAATACATTCTTGTATCAATTTTTTGGAGTATAATTTGAACTCTAGTTGGATTTGAATTCGACATTCAACATGAGGGACTTACAATGGAGATTTCATTGACAAGTCGAGGAAATCAATTGAAACTAAATTTCCGATTTCATATAGGATTTCTATGGTAATGATCTGTTTGGTGAGAACGGATGGGTGACACCAGCGGCGGATAATGCTCTGGTGTGACGGTAACGGCTTTCGGCACGACGGCGTTAAGTCTTCGCGGTGGAATGAAAGGTGCCTGCAGGCACGTTAGCACTCCGACGCTCAAGTCAGTGATGGAATTGAGAAACAATGTGTTGAAAGTGTTGTGAAAAGTGAATTGTCCCTTGAGGGTGAAGCAAGTTCACCTATATATAGGCGCGCGTTGGTCATAACCGCCTCTGGGTTATGTGGTGTGTGATTAGGGACGGAGGAGGACACATGTAGGGTGATCCTCACGCGGGGGCGTGCTTCTGTGTCGCACGGTGCATTTAAGCTGATGTGCTCCTTCAGATGCAGAGCTTTTAAGGCGGCGTCAGTTATGCCACGTGTTATCGTGTGATTGGTCTTCTGACCGGTCCAGAAGAAGTAACTTGATTGATAGTCCTATTACCAAACATTCTATTCAAATCAACTAGTATATGTCACTGACCCTGTCTCTACCACCTATCTTCATAGCCATGACCTCTACGGTAACTAGATTGTTAGTCCTATTCCACATGAATTTGGGAAAGTAATGAACTCTCTTCAAAAGATTTTCTGCAAGGATACAAACAGACAAAAGAGGTATTCCAACTTTCTTTGGGAATATGTGCACGTTACAGGAATTATACCTTTTAAATAACAACTTGACTGGAGAATTTTCTAGATTTATTCAAAATTCTTGATAGCGCAATGGACACATATTTGAAGTTATGGAATTATCCCATAATCAACTAACTCACATGGTGAAGAATTTGGAATTAATTTAGAAATTTCTCCGATCAAGTTGTTATTTAAAAGATATAATTGCTGCAACATACATATATTCCAAAGAAAGTTGGAATCTCTCATTGTAGATTTTTATCATTGAAGAATATCTTTTCGAGAGAGTTCGTTATTTTCCCAAATTCATGTGGAATGAGACTATTAATCAAGTTACTAGAGAGGTCAAAGCTATGAAGATTGGTGGTGGAGATTAGTCTTAACAAATTGCAAATAACAAAAAAAAATTGAGAAGATTTACGAAACCAAATTAGCTAAAAGTTGAAAACTACATCACTACAACATAAAACTTCAACTATTGAAACAAAAAAATTTAAAATAAAATGCCTTTCTTCTTTTCTACAACTCCTATATTGATTAATACAATATAAAGCTAAAATGAAGAGATAAAAAAGAAAAATCATATGATTCATTATAGGGAAAATGAGCAAAGACTCAAAATTACTATGAAGAATACAGAAGGTAGCAGAAGTGACATACCACAAGATAGACTAATGAGATTTTATAGATTAAAAACCCTTTCCAAAACCCTTAATGATTTGCACAAATTTAGAAATGAATTGAATCAAAAAAAATCTAATTATAGTGAGCACATAGTCTTTACATACACTTCAAAATTGTGATAAGTTATGTTATAATAGCAAAAGTATATTATAATCCAAAAGTAAAACAAAATCTAAATGTATTTGATTTGCAGGTCAATTATATATTATTGTTTGTTAAATAAAGAAACAATAACATGTTTACAAAATTCTTGAATGGTTTTGGAACTAATTGGAATGGTTGGTGGAAATGATGAATATGTCTCATAATCATTGCTGTCAAAATCTCGACTCAAATCTGTAGCAGAATATCAAAATAGACAAAATCCTAATAATATTGCATCAAAATCGCAAAAAATAGTGAAATTCATGCAAAATCGCAGGAATGACTTTAAAGGGTTTTGAAGGATTTTGTCCATTTTTTAAATCCTCCCTATATCTCTTTGAATCCTCCCTGTGTATCAATACTGATGCGAACCTATCAGTGGATGTACGTGGGGGCTAGGAGCGGTGGCTCGTAATAATTTGAGAGAGGTTTTGGCTTCTGCTACGTGGTGGGTTAAAGGCTTTGAAGAACCAGCTACATCAGAAGCGTGTGCAATTTACAAGGCAATGGAGTGGGCAAATAAGTGTTGTTTCCTTTCAATTATTATTGAGTGATTGTGAAGATATTGTGAAGAAGTTAAAGGACTATGCAATGGAAGAAAGAACTTATAAAATTGCTTTTTTGTCATGAAAAACTTCTTAAAAACACAAGTAAAATACTGAATTACCCCCAGTGATAGTTAATTACCGTTCACGTAACCGGCAATAGTTAACTACCGCTAAGGCCAACGGTAGTTAACTACCGTTGCGTTCGTTCTGGGAATGCAACAACTTACATTCAACCTTTTTTTTATCATTCAACCTCTTTTTTCATCATTCAACCTTTTTTTATCATTCAACCTCTTTTTTTCAACCTATTTTTTATTATACCATTAACGACGTACAATTCTACAAAACACTTCTATCTCTAAAATTACTTCTCTGACTTCTCTCTAGACTTAACCAAACTTCTCCCCCCCTTATCCAAAACTGGTTGATCAAGATGTAGATCTCCAACGGTGGTGGTGCGATGAGACCGCGTCTCCGCACAATCGTCCTCATCCCCGTGATTTGCTCCGTTCGCGTCCCTTTTTCCCGGTTTTCCTGTCCAGTTTAAGTTGTTGCCCGACCTGGTTCAGATCTTGTTGGAGGTTGTGAGGAAGACACATTTTAGGTGGTTTTGGTGGTGAGGGATTGATGTTCCAGTGGTGCAAGGCTTTGTGTGGTGGTGGATCTGTCACAGGATCCGTTTGGAGGTTTTTTGTGAGGTGGTGGTGGTGATACGTGGTGGTTATGCAGTGGCGGTGGTGGCTGAGTTTCGGTGGTGGTGAGTAGTGGTGTGGCAGTGGTGGTCCGATTTCCACTTTGATAACCCAGTTTCACTATGTGAATCAAGTAAGAGTGGAAGGTTCTTATTGGTTGTGTTTTATGGGGATGATGGGGTTTTTGTCAAGGGAGCTTCTTGTTATGTTCCTAAAGAAGGAAACCAAGGCAGAATATCAATTCATAGTTTATAGCACAACACAAAATGCTTTTCACTGTAAAAAACAAGCTGTTTACTTGAAAGTGGTTTCTTTATGGTGGTGGTGATAACAAGTTGGGTTCTTACTGTCCACTACACAAACATGTTTCAATATTCAGTTTAAAGGGTATTTAAATGCTCGACAATAATCTGAATCGCAACAAGGATTCAGTGGTGGTAATTCGCTGCTGTTTTATGTTGAGTGATGGTGGTGGTGATGCGTGGTGTTGTGATGGTGATTCGGTGGTGGTGGTGTATTTGCATTGAGGTTAGTGGGGTTGTATTGGTGTAGTTTGGATAGGTTGTCGTGGTTTATTTGGACTCGGATTTGGTGTCGGAATGGTTTGCGGACGGAGCTATAAAAGGGGTGGCTGGTGTTGATTAGATGAGGAGGTGTGTGTTTGTTGTGGGTGATTTATTTTGGAGGTAGCCTTTGTTACTCGGGTCCATTTTTGTCGTCACTAGCTCTTGTTTGCGTTTTTGGGTTGTTATGGTGTTTAGGGTGTTTTGAGGGTGCGTGTCCTATTGAGCTGAGCCTTTTCCTTTTTGATTTGATTGATGTTTGCACTGCTGCATATCATGTCATTTGTCTTACATATTGTGTGTTGGTTCCGGTGGGCCGATTACTTTTTCTTCGAGATCGGGAGTTGGTGACCAGCTGCAATATAGTTTGACTTGATTTGGTGTTTCTCTGGTGTACCGGGAGTGAGGGGTGCCCTTCTGATTTGTCCTAAAGTCTGGTGGGCCGATCTCTTTTGATTTGAGGTCGGGAGTTAGTTCTTTGGCTCAAGTTTGGTTTTGGGTTTTTTTGGTGTTCTTTCGGTGGATCGGAGGTTGAGAGGTGGTGGAAGTTGAACGATCTTTCAGATAGGAGCTTTTCGAATTCCGTGACACTCATCTTATATGAAGGAATTCGATATCATAACTTAAAAGTTACATTACATTACATAAAGTTCCTAAATATGTCCTATCATTACATTACATTCGGGTTGCACCTTCCAACCACAACAATTACCTTACCTCTGTGAAATTGGGTAAATTCAAACTTGCTAAACAACATCTCTCAAACTTTCACCCAAAAGTTCTATTGTTCCATTCAAAAGACTAAATTCTTGTTAGCTTGGTTTAAATGATGGTATTCAAGTGTCAAAAGAATGAGGTGCATTCCCTGACACTTCAATACCTTCATCTAAACCAAGCTAACAAGAATTTAATATTTTGAATGGAATAATAGAATTGTCGGGTGAAAGCTTGGGAACTGTCGTTTAACAAGTTTGAATTACCACATTTCAGAGTAAGACAATTGTTGTAGTTGGAAGGTGCATTCACTACCTAATCACGATCTTCTGGCGGAATCAAACTCTTGAGAATATCTTCAGCTGATCTCAACAACATTACATGCATATCGATCCACTGGAACATGTTGTGCTCCCAAAACATGCTCCTCACGTTTTTGTCGTTCGTCAATTCTACCCAACTGAATGATATTCTCCCCTCGTCGAGCGTTGAACGTTTATACTGAATGCATTCCACCGTCCTTGTGTCTCCGGGGTTGACTCCTTGATTGAATTCATTCAGTTGATCCTTGAGACCTCTTATCGTTACACGAAGGCACCGAACCTTCAACCTCTGAGGTTCTCCGCCGTTGACTTGTGCTTGAACGTCGAACATATCGACCATTGTTTCAAATCTACACAATAAGAAATTAGAAACAATCAATGAAAAACTCATTCAAACATTTCAGCAAATACTTGGAGTGCGAATTATACATAAACCCTAAAAGACCCTAAAAAATTTATAAAACTCGAAACAAATATAAATTTAAGCAATATAACTCCATTATAACAAGTATTCATGATATTTGTTAATATCATTTCAGATATATAACATAATTCTATTTAAAAAAATCAAAATTTAAATATTAAACTACAACTAAAATTATAAACATATATACCAACTAAAATTTATGATAATAGCCTAAGTGATTACTTAGTTGTGATTTAGTGGCAAAAAATTTGTATGATTTGGTAGAGTTTTTTTAGAGAGAGTGAAAATTGAAATTTTGAGAGAGAGAGAGAGAGAGAGAGAGTGATGAAAGAGTGTCTAGAAGCTGGGTTCTGACTTGAATATGTAACAAACGCAGAGGTAGTTGGTCTCAACGGTAGTTAACTGCTGCCAGATTGCTGAACGGTAGTTAACTACTGATGGGGGGCTTTTTAGGAATTTCCATGTGTCATTAGAAAGATTTGTATGTCAGAAAAGCAATTTTCAATAACTTAAGTACGTAGTTTTTTTTTTCTTCTAGAATTAAGCAAACGAAAAGTTGTTTTGCTTCCTGAAATTTTAGTTGACTTTTTCTTTTCCCACCCTTCTATGTTCTTGCGCACCCTATAAAATACCAAAAATACCTGTTGGATTATGAAATCCGAACTCTATTGCTCATAAATTTTCAGATTATATAATCCGAAAATCCCTTTTACTAGAATTTAAATACACTTTGTTTTATTGTATATTATTTAGATGCCAAAATCATAAAATAAATGCAAATATAAACAAAAATAATACAC
>Ga0315913_1007379_pt1 | contig 13199 bp, 12 predicted proteins | sample MpolsnodulesMG_FD_207736 | JGI IMG/M metagenome (GOLD analysis project Ga0315913, IMG submission 207736) | Medicago polymorpha root nodule microbial communities from Los Angeles, California, United States - small nodules | ecosystem: Host-associated > Plants > Roots > Nodule | place: USA... | reverse complement strand
AGTGTAAATGAGGCACTATATATACTTGTGGTGCTTGCTATCACAAAATATCAAAAATTACAACGAGCTTGGACTTGCTATATCAAAAATATCACCCTTTGTGTGTGCCTTATTCGTAACTTTCAGCATTATCAATGTATATTATATGTCCGGTACTTATGTACCGGAGGTGAAGCAAAATTAAATTTAAAAAATACACATTCGATAGTTATAGACAGAATGTGTTATTAAGGGCATTTTTATAACTTTGGGGGGCCTAAAGAGATATTGAGGGGGCCTAAAAAGCAATCCTCATAGCAAGAAATCTAAAACAAAAGGCATGTAGCACCGTTGGGTAGATTTGACTATTGATTTTTTTTTAAGGACAGTTGCTCTTTGCACTTATTGAATTACTCTATCCCTAAAATAAGCGATCGGAAGATGGAAGATAGCATCTAATGGAAGGAAAAAAAACCAATGAATCGTATTTCTTGATATATTTTATGTGACCAGAAGTTACGATGTGATAAATCGAGAGGATTTTGAGCAAAATTAAAGGGCCATAGAGCAATTCTCTTGGATAAGAATGTTGTGCTAGAAATCTGGTGATGGTGATGTAAATTGCAATTTTCATAATGTTTAAAAGACTATGTTGTTTGTAAATTGCATGATGAAATTCTAAGAAAACTGCTCTTTAGGTACATAGAGTTTATAGGTCTTTGGTTCCCTAGGACATGGCCAGTATTATGGTCAAGGCAGCCCCAGTGCTAATTTTCCCCCGTAATTTTTTTTTCTTGTTGATATATTTTTTTTGAGTAATGATATTTGAACAATCATTTGAGACAATTTTTGTGGCAATTTTTCCCCCTCTTTTTATATGGTTAAAAACAATGAAGAAAGAAAAAGGAAGAGAGAGAATAAAAGGATAATGTGAGTATGAGAGAGAAAGTTGTCACAAAGTGATTGTACAAATATCATTTCTCATTCTTTTTTGTACCTTATGATTAGTATTTTTTTTTTATCTTGTTTCTGAATTAGATTATGAGGTTAGAGTTAGAGATAGCAAAATCGGGATAAAGTAGCATTTTGAATTCATTATTTGTATGTACATAGACACCTTATTATTGATAGCAAATGCTTTTCGTTTCAATTTACCTAATCATAAACAACCAATACATTCCATATTCAAAGCCAAGATCAGATTCAGCTCTGCTAAAAAAAAATATTAGATCCAACTTTATCGAGTTGAAGGGTAATTAATTACCGTTCTATATTTATGGGACGAACGACAATTAATTTCTGTTTAGAAGCAAACAATAGTTAATTGTGGTTAGATGTATTTTGATGAATTCGAGGTATTTGTGAGCAAGCACTAGGTGCCTAAAGAGCAAATTTTAAAATTCTTTTTTTTTAAGAAATCAAAATGAGATTATATTAAACATCAAGAGAGATTCATCTCGCACAAAGTGTGCAGAGAGAATCACTCTACAAAGTTACAAAGATAAGTGTCTAATGCCAATGGAAGAAGCACAACGAAACTAAACAACAATAAAGGAGCTAGTCTCTAACACCCATACATAGAAGAGGGTCCCGCCACCGGTCAATGTAACTAAAGGCGGAAGTAAGCTTATTAGCTTTCAACCATAAAAAAGACGTTAACTTAACATTGTCCAACAAAAGAATCACATCCTTGGTTTTGTAATTGAAAATCATGTTGTTTCTTTCCTTCCAAATGAGCCAAACACTAGCATGCTAGATGACTTGAAGAAAAGAGTGAGTATAACGCTGTAATCCTGCTAAATTACCAAACTGATGAAGATTGTCACGAACCAGCTCCAGAGATATGAAAGAAATGTCGATCCACTGGTAAATACACTGCCACAAGCCGCTAAAGGTATCACAGCGGCAAAATAGATGATGCGATGTCTCTTGACTGCCACACCCTCCCACACAAGTAATGTCATCTTGATGGAGGGCTCTCCTGCGTAGGAGGTTATCTTTAGTTGGTAGTCTGTTGCGGAGAAGACACCAAACGAACACAGAAACCTTTAACGGAACATGTTTTAGCCAAGCTGCATCATAAAGACCGGTCTCCACAGGTGTAGTAGGAAGCGTAAGATACTTATATGTCCCCTTAACAGAGTAACTGCTAATAGGATCAAGCACCCACCTCCACCTGTCACTAGTAGATACCTGAAAAGCAATGTCACACTGCAAGGACGAACACTCCGACACAGACTCCTCTTCCCAGGCTAATAGGCGCCTCCTCCAAGCCCAAGCACCACCAACTACATCCCACCCTCTCTCTGCCATCTCCTTCACCGTCGCCCCTTTACTTTCAGACAACTCAAACAAGCGGGGAAATTGCACTCGCAAGGGAGTTTCCCCCACCCAATTATCTAACCAAAAATAAGTGCCAGTCCCTCCACCAACCACCCTACGAACATTATCCTCGAACCAACTCCCCACCCCTAATCCGGCGCTGTTACGGATACCGCATATCATCCTCCACCACACTGAACTGTCACCACCCCCTTCCTTCAACCGACCTCCCTCCTCTCCATATCTCGCCTTTAGAACTCTATACCACAGTCCGTCCTTGTCTACCAACATACGCCAACACCACTTTCCTAACAGAGCAACATTAAACTCCCTCATCCTCCTAACACCTAAACCTCCCTCCTCCTTCGATAAACACACAGTATCCCAGCCTACCCATGAAATTTTCCTGACCTCCTCACAACCCCCCCAAATTTTTTTTTAAATAAAGATTCTATGGAAGAATTTATACCTATGGGGGCCTTGAAGAAGGAAAGAAAGTAAACCGATAGAGATGACAAGACAGATTTTAGAAGAATCAGACGACCACCAAACGAAAGGAATTTGCTTTTCCAGTTCGACAATCTATTTTTTATAATGTTCAAAAGCGGTCTCCAAAAATCCAGCTTATGCGGATCCCCTCCTTTAGGCAGCCCCAAACACAAAAGGTAAGGTTCCAACTCGACAATTCAAAATTGAAGCTGCATCAGACAACCAAGAAGTCGATACAGTAACTCCCGTAATCAAACTTTTGTGGAAATTAACCTTCAGACCAGACACTTGTTCAAATATCAACAAAACAACCCTCATCGAACGCACATTAAGCCAACTCTTTTCGCCAATAAGCAATGTATCATCTGCGAACTGTAGGTGAGACAGGCACATAGTATCCACAATGTGTATGTTGATATTTAGAGTATCCACAATGAAGACCCTCATATTTGAGATCTTAAACGGATCTCACATGGACACGTCATTTTTATTTTATTTTTTAATAATAGTACTTAATATGTACTCAACCACTTCAATGGAGATCCTCTATAAAAGGTTTAAATGAGTCCCACTAATAACTACTTCAATATTATAGCATTTCTATGTAACACTGGATTTTGCATCTACTGTTTGAACATGATGGAATTTTATAAATTTTGATAACTTCAAAAAACAAATAATTGTTAAAAAAGATGTTTTTGTTAAGTAGAGTCCAAAATTTCATAGGCGTTTCATTCATTTCAGCCTCCAATAAAATTATTCTTTTCATAATTTCTATCAATTCCCCATTTCTTTTCCCTGTTATTAACATAATGCCAGATTGTCTAGCTCGGCTATAAACTGTTTTTCTTTCAGTTTGTTGACTACACTGTACGACCAAGTGAGGTGGACAAGACAAGTTAGCCATCTTCACCAAGTTCTAATAATCAAGAGTATGGATGGGATACATAATGGTCCCTGTTGGCTATCCATATCAAAACTTTTTTGTAGCATAATATCCCAATGTAACCTTCGCCATGATATAAGATTAAACACATAGCTGTGACTGAAGTGACAAAGAAGAATAACAAGACGGTTAAAGTAGAAAAGCCAACCTTTGAAGTTGTGTTCTAGGTTAAATGATATTTGTACAACCATTTTCTAACAACTTTCTCTCTCATACTCACATTATCTTCTTATTCTCTCTCTTCCTTTTTCTCTCTATTATTTTTGACCAATCAAAAGAGAGAAAACCAAAGTTGTCATAAAAGTTGTATCAAATAGTTGTTCAAATATCACTGCTCAATTTCTTTAAATCTTTCGGTATCCAAATCTAAATGAATAGAATAAGAGTGAGATCACAATAGTCCATGGACTTGTGTTATTTATAATTTATACTGTTCATTTAGCATAGAATGCAATGAATTGAGTCCCATCATTTACTTGTGAAAAAGAAATGAGGACAATATGTAAAACTTACAAACCGATACATAAAATTAGAACAAAAAATCGCCTCTGATCATATTTCTGAATGCCCACATAAATTACAATCTCAATAACCAGCTATTTAAGCTGAAACCTAACTTTCAAAGAAATAAAAGAAAGCTTCATCATTATTTCTGCCCGCATTTCGGATACGCCCAGTTGGTACAAGCTATCAGGTTCCGTCATCAAGGTAGCCAACTTCAACTAACTAGATTAACATACTCCAATAAATGCTACATACCTAGGTATCTGCATATGTGAAGACCAGTCAAATAAGCAATGCTTCCCATTCAAGTGTTTCACCGGCAAACATGGGAATAATATCTCCAAATGGAAACGATAGACACTCGGGTACTCTCCAAGGAGATTTCCTCAGTTTAATCTTTGACTTGTTTCTGGGGATACCATAGAAGTCAGGTCCATTAAAGCTTGTAAAAGCCTCCAGCTTGTCAAGTGCACCGGCCTAAACACAGGCAACAATTTCATAAGACATTAAGATTAAATTCCACAACTTTCAGAGCAAAATACGAGTCTTTGCATCAAAAGACATACCATGCATACTCAGATAAGCAGTTTATCGTATCTTAAAACACGAGAATTGTTAGGTATCAAGAGAAACATCTGCTAGTTTATACCAGGAAAAAGGGAAGGAATGTAATTCAATTTATAGATAAGATAGTTGGTAGTTAGACCTTCCACGCTATCATTGGAAAACCAAACATTGATAGGTTCCTAACAAATTGGTCCAGCCTTCCACGCTACTTACCTTGGAAAAACGCGTGGCTGCACTGGAGCTGTTCCCAACAGAATGTCCAATGATGCTGGAAAAACACTCCAACAACACTGGCGTCACTATTTGCTTAGCAGAAAATTCTGTCTATATATACACTGACCAGAAAAGCCTCAGACACATGCTGGAACAGAGGACTACAACAAAAAATCAGCAAAATTACTTGGCCAAACTCTTGGGCTATGAGTTTGAAATTACATACAAGGTTGGATCTTCTAACAAGTTAGGTGATGCATTGTCTAGGAGAGAGGAGGACTTGGGTTGACATCTGTTATCCAAACCATTCTGGCCTGACTTCACCGTTGTCACTCAGGAGATTCAATCAGACCGGGGCTGAACAAAATTATGAATGATCTCTGAAGTAACCCCAACTCTCATGCACATTTTACCTTGGTGCAGGATAAATTATATTACAAAGGGGTGGGTGGTTTACCATCTTCTACTTGGATCCCTCGATTATTGAAGTAGTTCCATCCTACTCAGGTCAATCAGGTATCTACAAAACTTACAGGCGACTTTTCCAATCCTTTTATTGGACAAGGGATGAAAGGCACGGTTATGGAATTTGTGGCTGCTTGCACAATCTGTCAACAGAATAAATATCAAGCTTCTTCACCACAAGGTCTCCTACAACCTTTACCCAGTCCTAATGCAATCTGGGAGGAGACCGTCATGGACTTTATTATAGGGCTATCTTAATCCAAAGGGTTTGATGTCATCTTAGTTGTGGTCTCTGAAGCATGGGTACTTGTAAAAGAATAATTCAAATTAATCTTCAAAGAAACTCAAACATATTGCAATTAAATCCCCTCTGAAACCTACCCATATGCACATTTGTGAAATGAATAAGCAAATGCAACATTGATCTGCGTAATCTAATATAAACTTGTAAGAGTGTTACCTCTTCAAAAACCTTGGCATATAGTGACAGAGCAACTGGGGAGTTGTAGATGCCAGCACATCCACAAGCAGATTCCTTTTTACGCCTATCATGCGGAGCACTATCAGTTCCAAGGAAAAATCGTCTACTTCCACTAGTGATAGCTGAAACAATAGCCTGTCCTAAATAAAGGACAAAAGGAATTAATTAGCTAATGCATGGTTAGATAACCAAGAGGTACAGTTTTGTCTAAAAGAATATTATTGTTCACTAATAACATTTTCTCAACCAAACTTAAGAATTAGCACAGCCTATAAAGTCTGAAACTCTTCAATAGGACTGTGTACTCTCTGCAACAACATTAAAATTTATAGAAGTATAACGATGTTCAAACTTCGAATGCCATAAGATGTACTGAAGACATTTATCTCTTTTACCATGCAAGTCAGATCAATTAAAAATCTGATAAATTTACTGAAGACAGTGTCACACCACAAGAATATTATAAAATCCGTACTTTTTAAATCATTACTCCCCTCGGTCACTATTATAAACAAAGATTCTTTTTCAGGTTCGTTAAATAACCAATGTAATTGGCCTATATTATAAACCAGATACATCAATTATTCAATGAATATGAAAAAAGGAATATATGCTTATAATAGTGACCGGAAGGAGTAGTTCAATTCTTTTGACAACCATTGTTTGAAAATTTAAACCTAAAAACTCTCATATAACTCTAAAAGATGTTGAAACTCTGAAAAGTAAAGGAAGAGAAACAAAGTAACATACTGTGGATCTCTCTTTTAAGCACGGGAAGACAGTAATTGTGAGGCTGCAAGCCACCTTGGAACAAAGCATTGCGATTGAGAAGAATATGCTGAGGTGTAACTGTTGCTGCTACATAACCTTACAAAAATAGAAAAAATATCAGAATGATTTTACAACTGCAGTACAGTACAATAAATTGGCAAAAGAAACTATCCCTAGTAATTTACTACAATACCTTCTTTGCAAGACTCTACAAATTTAACAGCATCCATGGTAGTAATATGCTCCATCACAACCTTCAATTGCGGAAGCCTTTGAATTAAAGGCTCTAAAATTGTTTCAATAAAGACCTTTTCCCGGTCAAAAATATCAACTTCTGGATTTGTAACCTCTCCATGAACCTGTCATGTATACTGATTCACTGATAAGAAAGTGCAGAGAATTTTTTTGAGAACTTTATATATTATATATACATACAAGACATGCATAAAGAAGGAAACATGTCAATGGACCACATTTGGCTTGCCATAGGAACCACTTGGCTCATTGTCAACTATTGAAGAAGTGTTTGATGAGTGCTAAATTTGATATCCAAAAACATAATTCTATTACAAAGGTGTAACGATTATTACAACAACAATTTAACTAACGATAACTTACTAAGAAATTAGAAATTAGAATCTAGCATCTTCAATCAGAAAAAACATGACACCATAGAGCATGAAATACATTTTTATGCAACAGTATAATGGTCTCGTTTGATTGGATACAGGCATAACCACTAGTGAGACTGATTGAGAGAGTTTATGAGAACAGCTTATGACATGTCTGTAAGCTGTTTTCAGCTCATTTTCATAATCTCTCTACGGTAGCTTATGAAAACAACTTATAGCTTATATGAAAACAATTTGATTTATTTTATCTTTTGTTATAGAACTAACATATACATAAGCACTTATAAGATAAGTGCTTAATTAAGTTAATTGTCCAAACGGGGTCTTAGAAGATTAAATATAGTCCCTCCCAAAAAAGAAAAACAAAAAATTGAGCAAAGGACGTTATTAAACATAAATAAACAACACAACAGAGACAAACATAAAAGTAAACAAATTACCAATAATGGTAAACCTTGCTCAACCATTTCCTCAAGAACAGAATAACAATTTCCAAAAAGATCTGTAACACCATCTTGAGAGTTTGTTGTAGCTCCAGCAGGATACAACTTCACACCATAAACAAGTCCACTTTTTTCTGTCAATGCAAATAGCAGCAACATCAAGTAGTGTAGTAATTTATTGGATGAACATAACAAATACACAAAAATCCTTCAAAAAAAAAACTTAAACTTGACTTAAAGCAAGACTCATATATCAAAATAGAGACAAAAATTAAATTAAAATTTGAGGGTAATATTTCTTAAATTCGTGTGATTAGACTGCTCACTTGCAAGTTGAATCTCATTCGGAGTTGTAGCATCAGTGAGATAAAGTGTCATGAGAGGAGTGAAATTGGAAGTTTTAGGTATTGCTTTCAAAATAGATTCTCGATAAGAAATAGCAGAAGATGTGGTAGTGATAGGTGGTTTCAAATTGGGCATGATAATAGCCCTTGCAAAATGCTTTGCACTGTGAGGGGTTACAGCTTCAAGAAGAGCACCATCGCGAAGATGAAGATGAAAATCATCAGGTTGTGCAATTGTTAGCTCCATTCTTTCTGTCTTTGCTGTTGCTTCCGATGGCAGTTGCAGCTCCTCTGTTGGCCTTGCTCAACTCTGCACCGTTGTCAGAGACTATTGTAACCTTTTTTTTGTTTTTGCAAACAGGTATTGCAAACGAACAACCTACAACATATAGGTATATACTTATGGATGCAAATAAAGGTGGACATCTTAAATAAATTATGCCCTTATTTCAAAGAATCGCAAACTATTGTTTCTCTTGAAAGATCAATCCTATACTTAGCAGTACAAACTATAAACAAGACTAGTTACTGACTGAAATTCTTTTGGAAACCTAGTAGAAATAAGTTTGTTTAAAGTAGATAGCACTACACCTTATAATTGATGGGCAAGTAGAAAAACAATCAGAAGCAAAGTCAGAAACAATTTGCCTATGTATTCATGAAATAAAACAAATATCTTAATACAAAAGAACTTATGCCTAGTTAGTTCTGTCTAAAAAAGATTGTAATATATGCAACGCACAGACCAATCAAGTGCAATCCGAATTGCACAGTTCACACTTGATAGTAACAATGGCTCATCGGTTGTGTAAAAGCAAGACCATAACTAAAACAATAAAGTCCAATCACAATCATGTAGCTAACTATCTTTTTACAGATACTTCAATCTTAAACATTCTACCAACACACCTAATCTCATTAAAATCAAAATGACAAAATCTCTGTGACTTTTACGTAATCGACCAAAATAAATCCCAAACAAGCCCTCATTAATATCATTGATAGTACCAATGCTGCACACAGGTTATTGATACAAGTTCTAAAAGGGCTTGTACACAAAATTAATCTGTTATGTTAATAATCGTTGAACATAACAAAATCATCGAATTCGAACGTAACATCGAAACGCACAAATTAATTGGAGCAAACCAGAAGCTGATTATGTAAAAGCTAATAGTGATGCAAATTTGTCTGAAATTGATACCTGGGGATTAGGGGCAGTAGTATCTGCTACTAGGAAGAAGGATGACTTCGAAGATCAGGCAACAGCTGAGGCAGCGTATGGGATGTACAAAACGATGAACTGGGCTTCAGGTCGGTTGTTTTCGAGAGTGAGAGTGAGAGTGACTGTGACAAACTCGTAAAAATAAAAATGGTGAATGGAAGTGATTCTGTTTCTAGATCTTACATGGGGAAGATAATGCTAGGCATTAGAAATAGGGTTAAATATTTTTTTAAACTTTTTTTAGTTTTTAAATTTTTCGATGAAATTTTGCAGAAATGTACAGAATGTTGTAAAAATCTCTCCCAAAAAATAGATTTTTTTAACAAAATATAAATTAAATATGAATTTTTAACCACAAAAATATAAAAAATCATATTTAATTCATGTTTTGTTAAAAAAGTTTAATTTTTTTTTGAACACATTCTTATAATATTATAAATTTTTTTGCAAAATTTTATTCAAAAATATAAATTCTACATATAAGTTTACTTTCAAGGAGGGACCAAAAGTGAAATTGAAATTTTTTTGAGACTATAAGTTGAAGAAATTTTTTAGAGGGACTAAAACGAAAAGTTGACATATTCATAGAATTATAGTGATCAAAAACATATTTAACCCTTAGAAATATGAGAGGGATGAGAATAAATTGGCTCATTCATGGGCTAGCCAAATATGCCTTAGTAGAGCCTGCTGAGAAATTTTACCTGACGTCCCAACATTTGTACTAATACCCTTACAAATCATCGAAAATACCTTCAAAAACCACATCTATTCAACCCATCATGTTTTTCTCTCAATTGTTTATTTGATTTCCTTGTCTAATTTGGTGCAGACCCATTTTCACTGAAAACTCATCAAAATCATCTCATATTTGTGTTTTAATTTGATACATTTTTGTTATTAATTGAAGTTAGATCTTTGTTTTTGATGAGTTGTTGTTATTATCTTAGAGGGTACGACCTAATTTGGCAGACTGAATAAGAAGCACATGAAGCTTAGAGTCTGCATTAATTGAAACTAACTTCACTAAATAAGAAGCTTAGCCATGGTTTTGGCAAAAACATCAAGCTTTTTTATGGTGATAAATTATTATTAAACTTCAATACCATAATACGATCAAATATTCTAATCCGTTGGGTGTTTAGTTGCGAAATGATAAAGTAATTTTTTTTATCTAAAACTAAAGTAGATCTCTGATTGTTTTGCTTTGAAAAAAGAAGAATTTTTTTTAGAAAACTTGTAAGGATGAATGGATGTAATTTTAAAAAGGATTAAAATTGATATTTTTTTTATAATTTATAAAGGTAGGGATATAATTGTTGGGGTGTTAGGTAAAATTTCCTAGAATTTGTTCGGAATCCCCTTATGTCCATTTGTAATGTTAATTTAGAGCAGTGTTATATCATGCGACAGAATTTGACCCGAATCCATCACGACAAGTATATAGCCTGGTAAATTGGGATAAAGCGGGAAAACAAGGGAGGGTATGGTTATGATTTAGAAAATATATAGTGTAAAATAGGCATCGTCTCTCGCGATAACTAGCAATACTCGTTAATTTAACTCTGATAAAATTAATCTTTTTTATAAAATAAAAAAAAGTAAGACAAAACAACAAGGTCCAAACAAACTTTTTTGTTTGTCTTGAACAATTGTTTATCTTATGCCAGATTTAATGGGCAAAGAATTATTTTGTTATTTAGATAACTTATACTTGGCATAAAAAGTTGTGATGTTAGTTACTAATGATATGAATAACTTCACATATTCAATACAAGTGTTTCATTAAAAAGTTTAGCTAATTAATGAAATAAAATAAAAACTACAAGAGATGTAAGCGTGTGTGTGTGATGATTTAATGTTATTCGGTCGTATGTTGAGTAGAAGAGTAGAGCTATTGGTCTTTATTTAGAGGATTTTTCACACTTTAATCATTTCATTGATGATAACATTTTATTGGATCTTCCATTGTGCGGTCGAAGTTTTACTTGGTTTAGTGGGGGTGGTTCTTCTATGAGCCGTCTTTACATATTTCTTCTCTCAAAAAAATGGTGTGCTCGATGGCCTCAATTGATTTAGTAAGCATTATTACGTGGACTATCAGATCACTGTCCTCTTTTATTATTAATTGATGAAGAAAATTGGGGTCCTCGGCCTCAACAAATGTTGAAATGTTAGGCGAGTCTCAAAGGGGGCCTTAAAATTTGGCATCAGACTCACACTCAAAATATTGACGACCTTTCAAGACCGTATCTCTACCCTTGACGCTAAAGGGGAGGAATATGATCTGGATTTGAAAGAAGTTGAGGAATTACACTCTTTTTCAGACAATTTGCATTCTCTATCTCGCATCAACGCTGGCATACATTGGTAGAAATCTAGATTGCTTTGATTGAAAGAAGGTGATGCTAATTCTAAAATTTTTCACAATATCATGTCATCTAGGCGAAGGGTCAATAATATTATTTCTTTATATGTGAATGGGTTTATTGTCGAAGATGTGGATGGGTTCGAGGAGCAGTTTTTAGCCGCTTTGCCTCACATTTTTGCTTAGTTGTCGCAGAAAGACCTAGTGTTGATAATCTCAATTTTCATACTCTTAATGTGGAACAGAAGGGGATTTAATCAAACCATTTACCATAGAGGAAGTGAAACAAGTGGTGTGAGACTATAATAGTTACAAGAGTCCAGGTCCTGACGGTATTAATCTAGATTTCATTAAGGATTTTTGGCCTGAGATGAAGGATGATGTTATGCGATTTATTTTTGAATTTCACAGGAACGGGAAGTTATCAAAAAGTATTAATAGTACTTTTATTGCTCTCATCCCTAAAGTTGATAGCCCTCAACGTCTAAATGATTTTAGACTCATATCTTTGGTTAGCAATTTATATAAGATTTTATCTAAGGTCCTAACTAATAGACATCGTTGTGTTCTGGGCAGTGTCATTTCTGAATCTCGGTCGACTTTTTGTCATGGTCGAAAAATTCTCGATGGTATTTTGATTGCTATTAAGTTGGTGGCAGATGCTACCCGTTCTAAGAAAGACATACTTCTTGTTAAGGTAGATTTTGAGAAGGCTTCTGATTCAGTTGACTGATGTTATCTTGAAGCAGTGATGTAAAAAAATTAGTTTTCCTACCTTATGGCGGAAGTGGATAATGGAATGCATTTGTACGGCTTCAACTTCCGTCCTTGTTAATGGGTGTCCTACTGATGAATTCAAAATTGAGCGGGGGTTTAAGACAAGGCAATCATCTCTCTCCTTTTCTATTTTTAATTGTTGTTGAAGGTCCTAACGTAATGATTAATGCTTTAGTAGATACTGGTCTTTTTACTGGATACAAGGTGGGAGCCTCTGATTTAGTTTCAATCACTCACCTTCAATTTGTTGATGATATTTTACTTGTTGGAACTAGAAATTGGGCCAATATTAGAACTTTAAAAGTTTTGCTTCTTTTTTTTGAAGGATCGTCTAGCCTTAAGGTGAATTTTCACAAGAGTATTTTGTTTGTGATTAACATCTATGAGTCTTGGTTGACTGAGGCATCCTTTATTCTTCGTTGTAAAATGGGTCGTTTACATTTCCTTTACTTGGGGATACCTGTTGGGGGAGACTCCCGAAAACTAAACTTTTGGCATCCTTTGATAGATCGAATTGAGTCAAGATTATCTGGTTGGAATAGCATAAATCTTTCTTTGGGTGGTCGATTGGTACTCTTGTCTCACACTCAACTTTCTTTCTTTCCTTCTTCTAGCCTCCCACATGTATAATTTCTTCTATTGATTTTTTTTTTTTTTTTTTTTTTTTGGGGGG
>Ga0315913_1007376_pt1 | contig 13203 bp, 8 predicted proteins | sample MpolsnodulesMG_FD_207736 | JGI IMG/M metagenome (GOLD analysis project Ga0315913, IMG submission 207736) | Medicago polymorpha root nodule microbial communities from Los Angeles, California, United States - small nodules | ecosystem: Host-associated > Plants > Roots > Nodule | place: USA... | reverse complement strand
AGCTCATTTATTCAATATTGTTGTTATTCTTGTATTTAATGCTTTATTGAGATTCAAAATGATATTGACAAATACTTTTGGATTTAAGAAATAGAATAACAATCTATCTTAAGTTATCACTCTAGACGTAGATGTTAATATTTGATAATTGCTTTTAATCTAGAACTTAATGCTTTTGGGTCATTTAATCGGTTGAGAAATCGTCGATTAAACGATCTAATCGACTTTGTATTTGTTTAAATGTTTGGGAAATCAACATTTAAACAATCCCTTAGAAATAACGATATCATTTGGACACAAATGATATTGTCGAGTGATTGTGATAATATCGTTTAAAAAGCTAAAATCCGTTATTTGATCGAGAGATTGCAGTTGTTACGCTTGGTTGATGTTTCTGACCCCAAGCGAAATAGCCCTATCTCTTCTCGTTTTACTTTTATGTCGAATAGAACAATAGTTTTACACAAACAAACAATTTATACCCAAACACTTAATGTGATGAATATTGTGAAAATGCTTATGAAATACGCAACTCCCTGCGGAAACGATCCTATTATACTTACGTGTAAATAGTTTTATGACATGTAAAAATCTTACATCGCTGCTCTTCATATTCTTATTTTAGTGCTTTTGTTTTGCTTCATAACATATTGTTATTTTCACTAAAGGTCCAATTAGTGAAAATAATGTTGGGTTTTATTGTCAAGTTTCTTGAACAAAGAATGAGGTTAAAAATATTATTTATTGGTGATTATGTCCCACATTGCTTAGTTTAGTGAAGTAAGGGGAAGACCAAGACTTTATATTGAACCTAGTTTCTTTGTTTTTAGATGCACCAGTCAGTAGCACTTTAAGCTTATATTTGACTTAGTTTAAATATTTGCTTTGTGAGAGTGTGGGTGTACTGGGGCATTGGGGTGAGAGTGAGAGAAGTCTATGTGTTGTAAAAAATTTCACATAATGATAATTCTCTGGTTGTCGGTTTAGACAACGGTCGTGGTTTTTTCTCCAGTTTTGGAGTTTCCACGTTATATTCTTCTGTTTATGATTGTCTTTATTTTTTCTTCTTCAGCCCTGTTATTTCCCAACTGTGGTATCAGAGCTTCGATTCCATGAGATATCACAATTCTTAGTATGCTATGTGGTTGCAGCATTGTCTGATCTTCCACATCAGAAAATAGAAGTGTGATATTGTGAAGGTGTTGAAGAAGGGTTGTACTGTGCAACTGTTATGTCTTATTCAAGTGCAATGAAGTTTGACATAGAGAAGTTTGATGGAAGAATCAACTTTGGCTTGTGGAAAGTACAAGTCAAGGATGTGCTGATACAATCAGGTTTACACAAGGCGCCGAAAGGAAACACTTCCAAGATGGAGGCCGATAAGTGGGAGGATTTAGATTTGAGAGCTGCAAGTGCAATTCGTTTGTGTTTGGCAAAGAATATTCTTGCGAATGTGCAGAATCTGTCATCAGCCAAGGAACTCTGGAAAAAGCTCGAAGGGTTATATCAGGCAAAAGGCATCTCAAATCAGTTGTTGTTGAAGGAGCAATTCCACAATTTGCGCATGGATGAGGGTACGAAAATCTCTAATCATCTTAGTACTTTGAATAATATTGTTTATGAGTTAGAATCTATTGAAGTTAAGATTGATGATGAAGATAAAGCGTTAAGGCTCATTTTGTCCCTTCCACCTTCTTATGTTCATCTCATACCTGTTTTGATGTATGGGAAGGAAAGTTTGAGTTTTGAAGAAGTTGCAACTAAAATTATTTCTGAAGAAAGGAGGATGAAAAGTGATTAAAGTACTTCATCAAGCTCAATGTTGTTAACTAGAAGTGGGGCTAATGGGAAGAAGATCCATGCAAAGAATTTTTCGTGTTAGAAGTGTGGAATGTCTGGGCATTTAAAGAGAAATTGTTCAAGTGGAGCAGTTTCTGAAAAAGACTCTGAGGCAAGTGCTAGCAATGTCTCCCTTGTTTTGGGAGATGATGATGATCTTATCTAGAAGATTAAGTGTGTCCTTATGGTATTTCCGCTATACCATGCAAAAGGACAAGTAATTGCTAGCGGATTTAGAACAACACACGGGTATTGGTTGACATTGATGCAAGGTGTGTGGTGAGATATGTCGATTGCTGAAGAACTTCCTGGAAGCCAACATGGGAGTTGCACCATAATCTTTCAGCAAGGTTTCGACGTGAAGAAATTCTTGGAATGATTCAGTTTCAAGTGAAATATACTCTTTAGGTGGAGTATGATTGTCAGTATAGACAATGGAAGCGGAAGATGAAACTCTTACAATCAAGGTGGAGATTGTTGGGTTTTATTGTCAAGTTTCTTGAATAAAAAATGAGGTTAAAAATATTAGTTATTGGTGGACTTTTTTTCCTCAGCCCTGTTATTTCCCAACAAATAAGTACCTTTTTCTATTCGGTATTTGTTTGGCATTGACATTATGGCATGTATTCTGTTGTGATGGATTAGTTCCTCTATAGCAATATAATTTGAGTACTACTATTTAGTACGGACACTTTCCGTACGGAATTTTACGAATACACAAAGCTGTAGTTTTTTTTAAACAATAATAAAATATATATAATTTTCACTTTCCACCATACATGGCTGGTTTAGTTAATAATAATTTTTAATAAAAAAACAATAACACAATCCTGGCACTTATTGGAGTACATGAGTTGGTTGCAGTTTAAAAAAGCAACCCGCAACTAATTCGTTGATTTTCGTTTTGTTTCTCCCGTACTATTAAGCATTATCCATATAATTTTAGTCTTGAATGGTTTAGTTTTAAGGGTTAAATAATGTTTCTCCGTAACATTTAAGCGAATTTTTATTTACTCCTTGTAATTTTTCATTTTTTTAAGATTCTTTGAATTTCAACCACATGTCATTTTTTTTTTCCTCAAGATTCTTTGACATTATGGCTTGGTGCTGAGTGTATAAATCATTTTATTTTTCAATTTTTTTGTGTTCACTTGGGTAAACCGCTTACAAGTCATTCATTATTTTGTTTTAAACTAATGATGAGTCAAATTGTTTCTCTTTGAAAACATGGTAGATGTAGTTTCTAAGGTAGCTTGCATAGTGAGACAAAGTTATATACTTATATTGTATGACAAATGTGCATATGTTAAGAAATGATAACATTTTATTTTCCTCTAAACAAAAAAAGAAATTAAAGCATTTTGTTATTAGTAAGACTCGTATTATACAAAGCAAAGCTCAATTGTTTCCATTTATGTCCCATAATTTATACCCGGAGACTGAATTTTTACCCCTTAACAGATTTATGAGAAACCAGGGCAACAAAAAGTTATATGCCCTTCACTTTCATGTTAGATGGTAAAAAATAGATTATGTTAAAAGTTCAGATAATTTTGTAACGATAAAATTGTGCCCAATTCTCTTTTCATAGTTTTTTTTTATCACTTAATTTATTTTTACAAGAACATCATAGTGAAATTGAGAGCATCCACTATCAAGGTTCAAGATAACATTTTCTTCTTTAAATAATTCCTTCCTATACTCTCCTTTTCTAAATTCTCTCTGTCCATCACCAACATTTACTAAACCAGTAGTAGTTTCATCTAAGGATACAGCTGGTGCAGAAATCATGATATATTTCATCTTTCTTTCTTGTCGCATTATCATAGAGAAAACCCTGCTTATTTGAGGTAAAGGATCCATAAGTAATACATGCGATGCAACACCTTGATAATCTTCATTTAATCAATTAAAAAACTGAATTATTCTATCTTCAGCTCTAAAACCCTTTGCATTGCGCATTGCCAAGCAAGTGCAAGGAATTGGACATATGCATTGAGGCATATGCCTATATTGATCCAATTCTTCCCATAATCCTCAAATCAGTGAAATAATCTGAAATCTTTTGTTTCCCTTGCTTCAAATTTGCAATTTCTTGTTGCAATACTCTAATACGACCACCTCTCATAAAACGATCTTTAAGATCATTCCACATATCAACAACATTTTCTATAAAGACAACACTCTGAGCAATGGACGGTGAATTGGAATTGATTATCCAGGTATGAACAAGATTATTGCACCTTTCCCAAGCAGCACAATTCAAGTCATCTTCATCTGGAATTGGAATAGAACCGTCTACGAATTTGAACTTGTTATTCATAGCCAAAGCTCTTCGCATCTTCATGGACCAAGAGTGATAGTTATCTCCAGTTAACTGCAGTGTTAACACTCACAGTTGTAGAATTTTCAGATGGATGAACAAAATAAGGATCAAGACCTTGATCTTGATTCAACGTGGTGTTGTTATTTCTCACCATGATTTCCGAAACTATTCAACAAATTGAACAAGAAACAATCAAAGAAAAAAGGAACAAATCGATACAATGATGAATCGACAAAAAACAGAGTATGAAGAAAAATCGAAACAATAACAAATCGATAGAATCCCAAAGAAAAAGATGAACAAGATCAGCTAAGAATCGTTCAATCTTCATGAAGCGGAAGCAGAGCAGGTTGCTCTGATACCATCTAAGTACTTCTCCAACATGAGAAAATATGAAGAAATGAAGATAAGTTATTATGATTCTTTGAATGAATTCAGTTACAGATTGTAGTATATATACAAGCTAGAAATGACAGCTCATCATAACTAACTTGTAACAAACTAAATGTAATGTAAATGCAACTGAAATTTACACTCAAATGATATAACTTGCGCTCTAAGCTAACTATGACTTGTGTTGCAAACTTGTTCTTCCTTCTCATTTTTACTGTGTGCTAATAAATCCATCCTGAAAAGCTCAGAATCACCTCAAATTTAGAAGCTGAATGACCATTGAATATTGATCCTCTTTCTCCTCCCTTGTTGCTACTCCATGTTGACATCATTTAGGTCCTCCCAAGTGAACAAAGAGACAGTGATTAAAGAAGTTAGGACCAAATCACTCCCTCTTGTCTTCCTCTAGATCTTCAATAACTCCAAATACATGATGATCCGTAGCAAGTGATGTAGACGATGCCTTTCTATCCTTTCTTTCTAGCATGGTAGACATTTCACCAGACATCTTAACTCCACTTCCAACAACTGCAACAGCTTCCTCATCAAAATCATCTCCCGTCTCTTCCGAGTACGAATACCTACAAAGCCCACGTAAAATGTTTATGTTAGTGTATCAATAAAGTATTATCAGCTAATTTTCAATTTGGTAGCTGCACATTCATTTTTCAAAATCATCTTTCAAACATATGATCTCTTCTTAAGCTATAGCCTCAAATCTCAAGGAATATGTTAGTTTGAATTTCATCCTCAGTAATTTGAAATTCATTTGGCATATTTTGGTTGACTTTGGTATGAGGTTTAAGCTAGAATGTTCATCAAGTGAGATCTTATACCCTATCAATAGAGACATAACGAATCAATCTGACTGCTTATAAGAATTTCACAATCTATGTTAGCATCTAAATTAAATAGCAACTATAGCGGTAATGCATTGCAGAATTTGAACAAATTGCAATTACACTATTGTTCTGGGATACATTATTTAGGACAAAATATTGTGAAATAGCCGCTGTAACAACACTATAGCACTATTGCGTGGTGTAATTTGAACAAACTGGTATTTTCAGCGATCCTCTATTGACAACACTGGTCAGAAATAATGATTACATACCTCTTTTTTGGGATTTGGTTTATATTCAGTCATTCCTCTCTATCTCTCTTCAAGTCAATTTTTTTCAATATAATAATTGAAGGGCCAAGATTGATTATGAACGGTTTCCAATGGTTATGAATGGACCTGACCGTATAGAATTAATAGTGTAATACATAATTATTATTTACGTTTTTTACTTCCCGGAATGAGCAACAGTAAAGATAGACTATACCTGGTTGGATTTCGAGATGGGGCCCAGAGAATGCAGATCACTATCAGGAGAGCATAAGCAAGCAAAGTCCAGAAAGCTGGGATGGCCCATGCTCTTCGCCACAGTTCACCTAAAGGATCTGACGCATTGAAGTACAACTGAAACATGATTAAATCAGAGCCTGAGACACTTGTAGTTATTAGCATAAAACACAAAATCAAGATAATGAAGAATACATTTCTGTAGGTTAATCAGGAACTAATTTCGTCATAACTGTTTGATAAGCTAGTCGAATTTTACTTATTTGGGGTGAATAAGAAAGAAAAGAAGCAGTAAAGAAACAAAAGACTACCTCATAGCCAATCCATAATACTGAAAGCAGCACCGTCACTGCAAGAGAATTTGTAAACTTCCTGTACAACTCAAGTTTTCCGGTACTTTTCCTAATCTGTGCATATAATCAACAGATAGACACAATCAGTTTTAATTGACAGCCAAGAAACTGAAATGCAAGTTATACCTGATTTAATAGGGAAAATGTACAAGCATCTCTAACAATCTCCAAGAAAACAATGATCTTAGTTTGAAGCTCTGACCATTCTTAAGTTATTAGTTTTTGATCCATCCTTGGAACATCATACTTTCTAAAAACACAAAAGCTATTTCCTAAATGTACTTGGGGCCTGTTGGGATTGACTAATTTGAACTTGTCTAATAGCATAAGCATTTGTGAAACTGTTTGGGAGAGCTTATGGAAACAGCTTATGACATATCCGTAAGCTGTTTTCAGCTTATTTCCATAAGCTCTCTAGGATAGGTCGTGAAAACAGCTTATAATTTATATGAAAACAGTTTGACTTTATTTTATCTTTTGTTATAGAAATAGCGTAAACATAACCACTTATATGACAATCGTTTATGTTATTGGCACTTGATTTAGTTGTTTATCCAAACACAGCCTTATTTATTCCTTTGTTATGCAGTAATAATACTTTGGTAAACATTGTCAAACCCATGCCAATTCTAGACAGCAAGGATCGGGACAAGTATTGCATACTAGGTTACCTGAAGCTTCTCAAGGGTTTTAGATAATGATGAAAAGATCCAAAGAATAAAGCAAGCATCCAGCAGAGCCACAGGTAGCACCAGGAAAAGCCTTGTTTTTCCAGAGAAGTCATTAATATTACCGAGATGTTCCACCAGTTCAAGTGCTTCTGAGGCCACAAAATACACCACACCAAGAAGAAGGACTTTTGAGGTTAGACCACCAAGTGTTGGACGGACAACTCCATAGCCCATGGAAACCACCAAAAGAAGAAGCCGTGACACTGTCTTCTTGACAGCAGTGAAAGTCACGGCCCATACTGTAATTACCATTGGCCTGCTTCCCGTCGAATTGAAATTTGCATACTCAAAATACCACAGAGCCATTTCACACATGCCTAGGCCAATAACAGCAGTAATGTGGTAATGCAACTGTATAACATCTTTCCAATATTTTACAAACCAGAGAAACCAGACAAGACCAAGAAAAAGGTAAGCCAAAGACATCAAACCATAAAAAGTCATCAATGGCATCATCTTCCCCGGTAGATAACCATCCGGATTTCTCCACACAGTTCTTCCGGAAATCACCGTGTCCTTCAGTTCAGGATCACAAAACATGAAATACAAATAATACATCCCAGTACTATTAATATCAACAGTTTGAATGACCATGTTAGTCTCTTCACTTTGTCCTTCAAAAAACGTTTGCAAGCGTTTCGGCCCGTTCGGTTCATCAGGGTTCTCACGGATGATAACCTCTCCTAACTTACAAGAACCTCCTTTAGCAAGCTCTGGTGTGCAGCATATAGCATCAGAGTTCAAATAAACACCCCCAATGTTATTCCTATCTCTCACTTTAATAATTATAGCTTCAACCAACCCTGTCTTTGGTTGCATCGAACTTGCCTTTTGAGCAGATTCTTTTGTCCTTCGAAAGTTGATAGACTCAAACCTAACATTAACATTAGCATATTAAAAATAATAACTCTTTTAAACCATATCATATTTGATCAACTATAAATTTTACTAATAAAATACTATCTTCTTTCTGTAAACATGCGGCAGGTGGGTTCTCCGCGCCCAACCCAGTTTTACTGGTTTTGTCTATACACAAGAGAAAGGGTTCAAACCCCCTACTTGTTTAACGTTTCTCCTTATCAACCAAGTTATCTCTATAAAGAACATAAAAGGTTGAAAACCCGGTTTTACTGGTTTTGTCTATACACAAGAAAAGGTTCAAACCCCTTAATTGCTTAATGTTTTCGAGCCCATTATCACTCATACCAATCAGATGTTTGTTCCAATAAACCCCTGCTATACTTAATTATTTTATTCCAATTCTATCTCAAAGTCTTACTCTTTAACTATGCATCTCTAAAAATACTTTTATTTTTGTTGTCTATAGACGAAGTGACAAACACACTCTGGAACCTATGAAGTACGGACACTCTTCGGATTAGGCGTGTCCCGGTGTCAGACATGTGTTGGGTCAAACATGTGTCGTGTCCGACACCGACACCTATAATTACACTGAATTATGTGATTTTCTCAAATTATTACAGGTGTCGGCGTGTAAGTGTTTGTGTCATGTCCTTACCCGTGCTTCATAGCCTAGAACTCACATAAACAACTTCAAATTCCCAGGTTCAAACCCGAGTGAAGGTGTTCAGCCTAGCAATATCGGCATTGTCATTATAATTTACACAACTATCATGATCTTCAACTAATTTACAACTTTTCTTAATAGTTACAAAATAACATAAAGTGACACTCAATATCAATATGAGACAAAGGCAGTATCAAAAAATGACACTTGAGCTACAATTTCATTAAATTTAAATGCATATGATATCCAAATAAACAAATCAACACATTTCTGTCATCTTGTACCAAAATTTAATATAATATAACAAAAAAAAACATTTTTTTTATCTTACAACAAAAAGGTGACAACAAAAAACAAAACCCAATTTTTTTTCTTTCTTCATATACCTAGAAGAAGAAATAAAAACAGATCAAATCAAATACTGAAAACGGTAAAAAAGTAAAAAAAAAAAAAAAAACAGAGAAGCATTATTACCTGATGAAAGATTTACCAGTGGGAAAGTTATCTAGAGAATGGTTAAACTCAATAGGTTTAGAAGCGTAAAGACCTTCACTACCACCATGAAAGAAGAATGAATTAGCACGATGGATGAAAGTTTCGTTTTGGTAGTCGTGAATGGAAGCACCGACGAGGTTGATGATTGAATGGAAAGTGAGGTAGAGGAGCACTGCGGAGATTGAAGAGGGGTGGTTCCGGCGACGGTGACGGCGGTGGCCGCCGTGATCGGTGTAAGACATTTTTTGGTTGTGTTGTGGTGATCTGAAAGTGAAAATGAGAAGAGAGAGTGAAAAGAAGATGAGAGTTTTTAGTGATTTGTCGTAGGGTCATAGGTGAAAGAAGTAATACGTGGCATACTCTGATCAAAGCTCATAAAAGAAGCCTTTATTCATGGAGTTGTGTTATTTGAACCAACATTTTACTGATAGTTGAAATGAAGTGTTGATATAATAGAGAGAGAAAATAAAAATATAATGGAACTAATCTTTACACATAAATTTTGGATTTATAAGGATGATAATGCTTGATTAATCTATAAATTTTCGTTGTGAATTTTTTACTCAAATAAAATCGGATTTTTCATATTTCCATTTTTTTTTCTCTCTTAATAGGTAATTTATTTCTTACTAATATCAAAACTATCTATGTTCAACAATTATATTTAACTCCGACATGTTCATGTTATTATGTTCAAAAAATGTCAATTATATCCATTATAGACCAAACAAAAAAAAATTGACGGGTGAAAACGTTTCATTTCATTTTGTAGAGATTAAAATGAAATTTTACTATATTTTTAAAGACGAAAAATTTATTTAACCCTCGATACAAATGCTAAGGGACTTTAACATAAATCTTGTGTATTTTATAGATTTCCAGATATATATTGTCACAGCTAACGAATAGAAAACTCTTATCTTGAGTAAAAAAAAAACTCTTATCTATAACATGATAACCCAAAAGAAAGGTAGTATAATAGTTTTAAAAAAGAGTATTGTTAACAAGTGTCTCGAGAGCACTATTTAAACCTTTAATTAATTATATGTGTGGGTTTTGAATGATATTTATCAATTCATTTGCGGAAAAATGAATAGTAAAGTTTATTAATCTTTGTAACCTTCATCCAAAAAATAATACAAGCAAGTAGGGGTGGCAAAAATACCCATCCAGTAGAGAAGCAAGTAGCAGAGAAACAATTGTTCCATGGTGTCAAATTTCCCAAGCTACACAAATGGAGTCAAGAGTTTTAAAACCATCTAGTTGTCAAAGAAGTTATGCCTTCAAAAGAGCAACAATCTGGCTATTTCAAAGATCGTGCTGTAAGCCTTATCTTGTGTCAAAATAGAATAATATAATAGTGAGATTTTGAACTTGTAATGAAATTTCTATTAGTGACTTGGTTGAGCTCTTGATTGTTTGAATTTCAGTTGAAATAGAATATTCATTATGATTTCTCATATGTCATAAAGATCCTGACAAATTGTTGTCAGTTATGATAATGTCAATTATGATTTCTCATGGATGATGTTAATGTTTGTTGATGAATTTTTGGGTTTTCTATGAAGTTTGATGAAGATGATGAAGAAAAGGAAAGGAAGGAAGAAGATGAAGTTTTCTATAAATTTTTGGGTTTGGTCCCTCTGCAAAATATTTTTTTTTATTTTGGTCCCTCTAACTTTGTGACTCAACATATGAAATGACACATCAGCGTTGTATGTCACGTCACATGTTGCCACGTCATCCTCTGTTTGCCACATAAACGTTTTTGTAACAGATGATGACAGCAGAGACCAAAACCAAAATGTTTATAACTTACGGGGCTAGTTTTAGAACTAAAAAAGATACATGGGCGAAAACCAAAAACACGCGAACTTACATGGGCGATTTACATATTTAAGCATATTTTTATTTATTTTGAATAGTACTGTTTATCTAGTTCTAAAATATTAAGGGTGAAACTTACAGTAAATATCATGGTGTTAAAATATTAGGATTAACCATGAAAAATAAACCACAGATACCATGAATAATGAAATTTGTTCTTGAAACCCAAGAGACATGTAACTTGATTTCAATATTAGATAAGATGTAGATTTATCATAATGTGGTGTATAAGTATTTTATTTGAACCCCTTAAAAAATATTTAATTTAAAATGACTAAAGTTTAAAAGGAATATTGCCTTTTATCATTGTTTAAGTAGTCCTTCAATCATTTTTAACTTGGTCAATTTGAGGAGATCTTCTCGGGTAACTTTAAAAATACATTGAAGCAAACATATCGTACATCATACACTTCACATAAACATTAGAATTCGAATTAGCAAAAAAGACATAAAAATAAGATTTCAATTTGATAATGAGGTATGTGCAAAGAAACAATGGAGAATGAACATCTTAAAAATAGGCATGTTACATGCAGAAACTTCATTGGTTGAGGACACAAAATCATTATTAATTATAAATTAAAACCGATTATTAATTACACATATCACTCCCACAAATTGCAATGATTATTCTTTATCATTATTTTTATTTGAGAGGTGTATGTAAGTAAATTTCAGCTATAAGTATGCAATTATAAAGGTGATTGGGGAATAATTATTTCTATTTGATGGAACCATTTTCTTTTCCTTTAAAATGGATCGCATTAATGGTCAGTGATTGAATGAAAATAATTTCCAATGCTATATTTTGGTATTTTAATTTTAGAAAAGATCATAAAGTATATGACACATACATGTACTATTTGCTATTTCTACGTCCCTCATGTATGCCTGTGCAATAACCAGATCGATTTTTTACTTCTTACAATTGAATATTATTCGTAGTTATTTTCATTAAAAGTATTTTATACTTTTCTGATGACATTAAATAGTCTTAACAATAAATTCAAAATATTAATTCTCAACGTTATTTATTCTTCTTATAATTATCACTTTTTTTTTTTGTAATTGTAAAATTTGAATTTAAGATTTTTATGAAAAATATGTTAAAAACCATTATTCCCTTGACTCATACGTCATGAAGTAACCGAAAACTCATTTGGATTGGTTTAGTGGTGTTCGTTTGAGACATTGATATGTGCTTCTAAAGGTCTCAAGTTCAATTCTACCCGATATCAATTTCGATGGACTAATTTGACTTCTTAAAAAAATAAATAAATCAAGTAACCAAAGAAAAAATGTGTGCATTAGTATTCATCAATTTGCTGATTTGATATCCGAAAGAAAGACATAAAAATTTAAAGACACGGTTTTTTATATTAACTACCATAATGCATAGGCACACATTTAAAGCATATCATTAATGTGCTTAAACCGTCTTAATGAACGTTGTTATCGGTCTTTTTTCGTGTATAATCTTCTTTTTATCAAGCAACCTTAACTAAATCATTTTGGAGATTGTGTTTAACAGGTAGATACTTGTTCTTGTTATCAAAATAATGAGTGATGTTCAAGTTTTTGACATCAAAAGAAAATAATTGTTCAAGATCTTGAGTGATCAAAATAATTTTTTTTGTCAATCTCTTTGTAATCAACATAAGGAATTTTGCTCAAGATCTTGCTCATTTAACCTTGTTATTACAAAATCATTACAAAAAATTCAGAAATAAAATGATTTAACTTTGTTTGTCTTTGTTTATCTCCACCAAAATGAAATCAAAATACAAACATGCAAAAGAATGAATAATGTTCAAGTTCTTGTTATCAAAATAAAATAATTTTGTTCAAGCTCTTGTGATCAAAATAAATAATTTTGTCAATCTCTTATTATCAAAATAACGATTTTTGTTCAAGATATTGCCCATACATGATTTAACCTTGTTATCACAAAAGAATTACAAAAAATCATAAATAAAATGAGTTGCAAATCACAATTTAACATTGTTATCCATCAAATTATCTATAAAGTGTTGGAACAAAGGGTGTTTCACAAGTCACCTATTGAGTTTTGACAATAACAAGGTATTAAAAATCATCAATTGGATATGCTAAACAATTTGTTCTAGTGTACAGGATCGATAATCAAAGTACTATTCATAAAGATTCTGATTGAACAAGTTCAAGAGTAAAGGAATTTTATTTGAAGCTAAGAGCGTCTGGAAGAATGCATCTGAAGAAATGCGTCTGAAGAAGTGCATCTGAAGAAACGGGTCTGAAGAAGAGCTCCAGAAGCAAGGTCATCA
>Ga0315913_1007370_pt1 | contig 13208 bp, 12 predicted proteins | sample MpolsnodulesMG_FD_207736 | JGI IMG/M metagenome (GOLD analysis project Ga0315913, IMG submission 207736) | Medicago polymorpha root nodule microbial communities from Los Angeles, California, United States - small nodules | ecosystem: Host-associated > Plants > Roots > Nodule | place: USA... | reverse complement strand
AGAGAGAGAGAGAGAGAGAGAGAGAGAGAGATAAGTAAGAGCGAGTTGTAAAAATTGTTCGAAAATAGTTGTTTCGGAAACAATACAAATATTGTTTTTCTTAATATGCGGTGTTGAATGATTCAATTAAGTCCCTTTATATTCAATTTTTTCAGGGTTCAATTTTTAGCTGTACTTGTAGTTTTATTTCCTTTAATTTGTTGCAGCTTCATTTTGATTTTCAAATATTATTTAATTATGTGAATAGATAGATTGATGTATGTGTTGGATTTCAACCGTTAGTCGTGGATCAATAAATACAAAATTTGAACATATTTATAATAGAGATAGTATGAAAAACATGATTGTCCTAATCGCCGTTTAGGTTTACAAATTAGGTTTTCACCAATTATTTATTTAATTCAATGGATGAGGGCAAGGACTTTTTTTGGCCTTTATTTTCCTTAAACGGAAAAATGCTTTCCTTGTAATTTATTATCCTACGATGAAGTTTCTCTGTTTTATAACCAAGCTCCTCAATCATATGGGTACTCTAATCAAACCAAACTACTTCTCTATCTCTTCTTATGAAGAATATTTCCTCCTTGGTCCCCAATCCAATATGATGCTCAACACAAGGCAATGGTCCAACCGTGAAAAGTATGGTCCATGATTTCTTCATATCAGATTCACCTAAAATTGATATGTGAAAAGTAGTCATATTTTCATGATATGAGATCAAAACAATGGACCTATTTAACACCACCAAATTTATCCACTCAACATAAACATCAAAACAACAAGAGGATATGAGTGTTATGAAGAACCCTTCATTGCTCAAATTAAATGATACCAAACATGGTCCATCAGGACTATGATTTATACCCAACCAACGACACGCTCCATCCATGTAGACATGGGTATTATGAAGAACGCGACATTGAATGTTGAAGATGCAACATGTGCCGTTGAAATTTGGTCATACATACTTTTCAATTTCTAAAAGTTATTCATGCCCCGTTTGTCATTTTTAAGTGTTTGTTTAGGATTTTTAGAAAAATCATTTTATAAAAAAAATTATTTTGACTCTAAAATGAAAAGCTATTAGGATTAGGGCCCATTTGTTTTGGATTTTTTCCAAAAAAAAAAAACTATTTTTACATTTATTAGTGTTTGTTTTGAATGAAAAGCTGTTAGGATTAGCTTTTCTCAAAAAAAAAGAGGAGGTAACACATGTACATGTTAAAACTCATTTTCTTTATAAAATGGATTTTTATGGCTGAACTCTTTTTTATGGTTTTCTTCGAATGTCACTCCTATATCATTTGGTTTTCACGATTGGTGGAGATACCCACTTCTTTGTATGGGTGTCATGTAATTATTTTTTTTTGCTGTCGGTGACATCTTATTTAGGTGCTTGTGTCTTGTATCTGACATTGGGTGATTCGTCACTTTTAGCACACCTTGTGCGGGGTGAATCACTCCGCTTTTGAGCATATATTACATTTTGATTTATTCAATAAAAAAATGGATTTTTATGGGTAGTAGACAAACAAAAATAACTTCAGATTTTTTTTAAAATATGTAAAAATTAATCTCTAGATTCTTTTAACACAAAATCTAATTATTTTATAGTTAAAACCAACACACCCTTAATTTTTCTCAAAATCTATTTTTTTTTTCAAACATAAGGAGGCAAAACATGAACTAGTTAAAAATCATTTTTTTAACAAAATGATTTTTTTGATAGTGAACAAACACAAAAACCTTCAGATTTTTTTCAAATTGTGAAGAGCCAATGAGAAGAAACTGTCTTGGTGAGTCAGTCTCTGTCTTTCAAAGTTACTAATAGTGACTGTCACAGTTCCAAAATTATTGCCGTAGTTCTTTGTTGGTGAAACAACTTTAGACCCAAAAAATGTTGAGAAAACCATGTTCTTAATTTACAGTTTGCGCCCCTCTCTATTACATCATAATTCTTTCTCTCTATTGCATCATAATTCTTTCCCCTGTTACATAAGTTATCAAAACCTACCAAAACTTTTTTATTGCTCATCAGATTATAAAGTTTTCCATATATAAGTTATTTCTACTTAAAACTAGAGGTCAATCGGTAAAGGCAAAAGATCATTCATTTTATTGATATAGAAACCAGATAAGTTTGCAAATATAACGAGAGTAAACATTCAAAATAAAAATGCAAAAGCAAGATCAAGTAGTTTCTTAGAATACTTGACAATAATTGTGATATCCCAACAACCACAATCATATACTTCTTTTGTGAAAAATAAGAAAAATTTGCCTTGCTTCGATATTTGTACCGTAGTTTATTTTATCTTATCTCAATATTTGTGTGTAAGCTGCATTTTTCAATGGCTTTCTTAGTTCTGTTATTTGATGAAATTTTTTATAGGGACGAAAACTTGAAATTTGAAAATTTTATAGGGACCAAAAACATATTAAACTTTTTTTGAAACAAAGAGGCTTTGGTAATATTTGCACAGTTACAACTTGAGTTCTCATGATGCTGCTGGTTGAATAGAAGACTGCAGCTGGTTGTTGCGACTGGGGGCATGGATGTTCAAGTCCTTCATTTGATATATTCAAGGTCACATTTCTCTTTACATCCACATTACCGTTTCTATTTGATAACTTGGATAACGATATATGTCCGGAAAAAATCACTCGTGAAAGCATCAGGACTCTCAACAGCTGAAGTTCATTTGCAATGGTGTCAGGAACGTTTGCTTCACGATGAATAGCAGCGTTGTGCTCTTTTTTTGAAAGTAAGTCGCAATTGCATAGAAATTATATAAAAAAAAGATCTCTATATTAATAAACGAATAAAAATATAAACATATGTACAAATTGTACAAAAAATTATTACCGTATTAAATGAGTAAAAATATAGACATGTGTATAAATTAAAAAAAAATTGATCCCCATATTAATATATAAGTTAAAATATAAACACACGTATAAATTAAAAATAAAATAAGTTCTTTTATATGAGTAAAAATATGGACACCTGTATAAATTACACAAAAAAAATATTCCCATATTAATATATGAGTAAAAATATAGCCACATATATAAACATAAAAAAATTAGGTGTCCGTGTTAACATATAAATAAAAATATACAGTTAAACCCATAAAAAAGGTTATGAAAAAAAAAAATAATGGACTTGAACTGGTGTGGCACCATGCCTTGTTCAAGTCCGCCCATGTTTTTAAACATAAGGCTTTGGTAATATTTGCATATTTACTACTTGAGTTCTCAATCTCATGATGCTGCTGGTTGAATAGAAGACTGCAGTTGGTTGATGCGACTGGGATCATTGATGTTCTTATACCAGACCTTCATTTCACTTGGAATTCCAATGGTCACATTTCTCTTTGCATCCACATCACCGTTCCTATTTGAAATTTTAAAATAGTCCCACCTCGATCCAAAAAGGTAGTGAGGTAGTGTGTATAAAGCTTTAATGAATGAGTTGGGAGTAACATATCTTACTCTTCAGCCTTTCTTAGCATTTTAATGAACGAGTTGAATATTTTTTTTTTAAATATAACTTGGTTCCTTTTGTTTAATTTCCGTAGTTTATAATGCAAGATCGTTTTGCTAATTAAATACTATAATATTTGTTTATTGTAATTATATAAAATATTCTTCGACTTTTCAAGTTGTTTAATAAATTCTTTCAGAAAAAAGTTTTTGAATAAAAAAAATGAACAGAAGTTATTGAATAATTTTTTATAGTTATTTTAACAATATTATAATATTATTTTGAAAAATTTGTCAAAAAAAAATATTATTTTGAAAATTGGAATGTCCATCGACTTGATAAGATTACTAGATCACATTGAACACATGACTGAACTAGATAAAATTGGATGATTCTATCATATAATTGTCTTTTTAGAAAAATGATGAGGATAGACATAGAAAAACATGTTTAACCTGCAAGTAACAATATTTGTAGAACAATTTTGTGACAATCTTCCCCTTCTCTCTTTATTAGTCATAAACAATAGAGAGAGGGAGAGAGCAATAACACATTAAAAGTATGAGACTTATCTAAATATTGTTACAAAATAATTGTTTGAAAAACAATACAAATATCAATTCTCTTAAAATGTGGTGTTGAATGATTCAATTAAGTCCCTTTAGATTCATTTTTTAGTTATACTTAAAGTTTTATTTCCTTTTTTGAATCTTCTTTTTTATTTTCCAATATTATTTAGTTACATGAATAGATAGATTGATGTGTGTGTTTGATTTTAATTGTTATTCATGCGTCAATAAATATAAAATTAGAATATATACATAATAGAGATAGTATGAAAAATACGTAAAAAAAAAAAAAGAAAGATAGTATGAAAAGGATGACTATCCTCATCGTCGTTTAGGTTTATAAATTAGACTTTCACCATTTCTTTAGAGCAATCAAATGGATGAGGGCAAAGTCCTTTCATTGGGTTTTATTATCCTAAATGAAAAAAAAATGTTTTCCTTGTAATTTGTATCATACCATGAAGTTTCTCTTTTTAAACCCAAGCTCCTCAATCATATGGGTACTCAAATCAAACCAAGCTACTTCTCTATCTTTTCCTTAGAAAAATATTCCCTCCTTGATCCCCACTCTGATATGACCCAACACAAGCCAATGGTCCAGCCGTGAAGTGTATGGTCCACGATTCCTTCATATTGGGTTCACCTAAAATTGATATGTGAAAAGTAGTCATATTTTCATGATATGAGATCAAAGCAATGGACCTATTTAACACCACCAAATTTATCCACTCAACTTTAACATCAAAGCAATCAGAGGGTATGGGTGTTACCAAGAAAACCTCATTGCTCAAGTTAAATGATACAAAATATGGTCCATCAGAGCTATGATTATGACACAACCAATGACACGCTCTATCCATGCAAACATGTGTGTTATAAAGAATGCGACATTGAATGTTGAAGATGCAACATGTGCCGTGTTGTGCTCACAGTGACATTTGGTGATACACACTTTTCAATTTCTAGAAGTTATTCAATGCCAAACAAATCTTCACATGCATATATAAGCTTAGCTCCTCATAAACCTCTCCTCACAAACATGGTCTTATCTGGCAAGTCGAGTTGTGAACTGTTTCCTAACTCCAAAAGCTAAAATGTCTTTATACTACATGATAGTGGGCTAACATAAACACAATAAAGCCCTATGCTTTCTGAACTAACTCTAGTGGTTAGGTACTTGCATTGTAACTTTCTGAGTTTTGTTTAAACTCAGTAACTAACCAATCATTCCTAAGTCCATCATTTGAATTACAACTCAATAAAGGGGTGAATGGAGAGACAAGGGTTGCTGTTAAAGTGCTAAATGATTAAGGTTCTGAATAATTGTGGAAATGTATAATTGAACTTAATTGTATATTAGTTAGAATTGAGCAACAGAGGAGTAGATATTTGATAATGTAATATTGAAGGGGTTGTACTGGAATATGGTGTATCTATGCTTAATGTTGACATATACTATAGGTGGTGAAATTCATGCTAACGAGTGCTTCGGATCACTCTTTAAGATCCTTAAATATGTGTGTATACTAGTATTATTGAAATCCAAAAATGAAATTACTTAAACATGTTATACTAGTATTATTGATCAAAATTAATGGTACTATTTTTAACTCTAATATGTTTGGTTGAATTTTTATGAACAGAATGACAGAGAAATGGACTACTGTAATGATACCTGATATAAGAGTGATAATGAAGACCTGAAAAGGATAAAACTTATTGGACATTGTTCAGATGACATTTTTGTCGATAATGGTAGATAACAAATGTTGGAAATTCCGCCTTAATTGCGGTCCGCCCCTCGTCGGCTAAATTGCGACCTTTTGTCAGCCTCCATTGCAGCCTCCAACACTTTCATTGTGTTGGCTTTGAGGGGGTGGATTAGTCCCACATCGGATAGATAACACTCTTGAGAAGAGATTATAAAGAGAAGGCACTCCTCACCTTACAAGTCGGTTTTGTAAGGATGAGTTAGGCCCTAAATTTCTACATGGTATCAGAGCCTATCATAGATCTATCGTTGGGCTTCCCACATCGTCCACGCTTCAGGCCCATTAGGCCGGGCTGAAGCATGGGGGGTGTGTTGGAAATTCCTCCTTAATTGCGGTCCTCCCCTAGTCGCCTAAATTGCGACCTTTGGTTAGCCTTCATTGCAGCCTCCAACACCTTCATTGTGTTGGCTTTGAGGGGGTGAATTTAATCCCACATCAGATAGATAACACTCTTGAGAAGAGATTATGAGACACTTCTCACCTTACAAGCCGGTTTTGTAAGGATGAGTTAGGCCACAAATTTCAACAACAAATTACAAGGAAAACATTTTTTCTTTTTAGCATAATAAAGCCCAATAAAAGATTCTTGCCCTCATCCGTTTATAATTAATTAAAGAAATGGTGAAAACCTAATTTGTAAACCTAAATAGTGATAAGGATATTCACCCTTTTCATACTATCTCTATTATGAATATGTTCTAATTTTATATTTATTGATCCATGAATAATGATCGAAATCCAATACATACATCAATCTTTCTATTGACGTAATTGAATAATGGAAAATCAGAATAAAGGTGCAACAAAGGAAATAAAAAAAAAAACTACAAGTATAGGTAAAAAAAAATTGAATCTAAAGGGATTTAGGGCCTGTTTGTTACGGATTAAAATAAAAGTGATTTTAACATAAAATAATTTAGAGATTATATTTAGAGATTTTATAAAAATCAGAATCTATTTTGCGTTTGTTTACCGAAATAAAAATCATTTTTTTTAAACAAATAATCTAGTTTGTTTTGATACAACTATATAAAAGGGATTTTTTGTTACAAAGTTAGTTCAATCTTCTAAAAAATATTTTTTTCTCTCCTGTAAAAAAAATCTATTTTTTGAGAAGCTGCTCTTAACAGCTTCTCATTTGAAACTGTTTTTAGATTCTGATTTTTTTAAAAAGCTGTAACAAACGGATGCAAAACTCTTAAAAGTGATTATTTGTTTAAAATAAGTGATTTTTTCTTAAAAAAAAGCTATAACAAACGGGCTCTTAGAGCCCGTTTGTGATAGCTTTTTTTATTAAAAAATAATTTCTTTTTTAAAAAATAATCACTTTTAAGAGTATTGCATCCGTTTGTTACAATTTTTAAAAATATTAGAATCCAAAAAAAAAATCTAAAAACAACTTCAAATGAGAAGCTGTTAAGAGTAGCTTCTCAAAAAATAGATATTTTTTAGAGGAGAGAAAATATGGGTCAAAAGATTGAACTAATTTCGTAACAAAAAACCCCTTTCATATAGTAGTATCTAAACCAACTAAATTATTGTTTGAAAAAGTAATTTTTATTACCGTAAACAAAAGCAAAATAGATTCTGATTTTTCATAAAATCTCTAAAAAAATATTTAGAGAAATTATTTTATGTCAAAATCATTTTTATTTTAATTTGTAACAAACGGACCCTTGTAACACCACATATTAAGATAAATGATATTTGAAAGAAAAGTGTGGATTTGATTGATTTGATTTGCCAGAAAGAAAACGTAAGGAATTTTTTTAAGCCCCCGCCGCTGCTGCAATTGAAATCATCATCTCTTCTTCCGTTCACGGTTCACACTACAAATCTCCACGGTCACCCTCATCCCTTCTAATCGAACCTATATCCGCCGCGATGTAGATTCAATCGTTGGTGGTGTGAGATTGGCTTTGGCCGTCCACATCACTCGACCACCGGTTTCTCTCTACGGTTGTTTTCTCCATCACTAGCGTTCATGGTGGTGTTAGTTTGTTGCGTTTTTGTGGTGGTTTGTGATGGTTTTCGGAGGGGTTTTGTGGTGGTGGTGGTGCCGCTAGTTTTTTGTGGTGGGTTTTTATTTGGCAGGATGGTTTGTGGTAGTGGATCTAGATATAGATTCGGATCTCGCAGTGGTAATTTACTAGTGCGGAGGTTCCTAGTTGTGGGAATTTTGTGTTTTGTGCGTAGTTGGTTGGAGGATTAGGGACGAGTGGTGCTTCTGCACGTGTCATGCTTGTTTTTTGTTTGTGGTGTTGATGTTAAAGAGCTCGTAGTTTTTTGGTTGTGTTCGTTTGTTGTGCTTCGTGGTGGTGCTGATACTGGGTCTTTTCTGGTGGTGCTCGTGGTGGTTTTTGGTGGTACTGCTCATGGTGGCTGGTGTTGTTTTTGGTGGTGATGCTCGTGGTGGCTGGTGCTGGTTTTTGGTGAGGATTAATGGTGGTTTTTGTGGTGGTTAATGGTAGTTTTGGTGGTGGTGGTGGTGCTTGTGGTGGCTAGTGGTGGTTATGTTTGTTGTGCGTTTTCTTCTATGAATTTGTTGTTGATGGGGTTTTCAAATACATGGTTGTTAGACTGTGTGGCTTGTTTAAGGTGCGGTTACATGGGTTTTTGGTAGGTTTGATGGTTATTTTGGAGAGGTTTTTCAGCGGTTTGGCACAAGATTTGTTTATGCTATTGCGCAGGCGTTTAGACTTTGGTTTTTGGAGATGACTTCTTGATTTGGTGTTTAGTTTTTATTGTTCGAGGGCCCTCAGTGGGAGGTTGTTTTTGGTTTGTTTGTAGAAGTTTGTATTTATTACATGGGTGTTTGTTTGGGTGTTCCGCATATATACGGGACACTTTTCCTTTGTATGTTGTTTTTCGGTCTCCTAGCCTAGCATTTCTTGTGCTTGCTAGGATTCTCTGTGTTTTAAATAAATTTCATTTCACCTTCTTAAAAAAAAAATAGATAAATGATATTTGTATTGTTTTCGGAACAACTATTTTGGAACAATTTTTAGACAACTATCTCATATTTTACTGTGTTTTTACTCTCTCTCTCTTATGACTAATAAAAAAGAGAAGAAGAAGATTGTCACAAAATAGTTGTACGAATATCATTACCAGCAGATTGAACACCTTTTTTATTCAATAACATTTTTTTTAAAGAATTTATTCAATAACTTAAAAAGTCGATGAATATTTTATACGATTACAATATACAAATATGGGTTAATAGTGCTTTACCCCCTGTAATATAGGTCATTTTTGGGTTTTCATCCTGTAAATTGTTTTTGGGTTTTCGTCCTTGTAAATCATCTTTTTTTGTTTTGGACCCTCATGACAAATTTCGCCCCCCGTAATTTGAGAAAATTGCAGTTTACCGTCTGTAATTTGAGCAAATTTTGGTTTACCCCCTGATAATTTAAGGAAATTTTTGTTTACCCTCTACCATATCATCGATTTTGTATAATCAAAATTTATGAAGGTCCAAAACCAAAAATCTTCAAATTAGAAGGACGAAAAAAAAATTGACAGGATAGAAAACTAGAAATGACCTATATTATAGGCAGTAAAACACTATTAACCCTACAAATATTATAATATTAAATTAACAAAACGATCTTGCATTATAAACTATGGAAATTAAACAAAATGAACCATGTTATGCTCGAAAAAATATATTCAACTCGTCCAATAAAAAAAGAAAAATGCTATGTATAGCGACAAATGGTTCACGAATTAATCATGGTAAGTGCAAATTCAATTACATATCACCACCACTACATGATTGCTATGAATTCCAGATTTTAAGATTGAATTAAATTGTCAAATTTCCACTCTAATACACCACCTTGAAATCATCGTGAATTACATGTTTGCTGGATATAACACTCCTCTTAAAAAAATTATCCAAAACTTGAAAGTAGCATCATGCTGCCTCCACTTCTTAAACAATCTAACATTACGGAACACATTAAAGTTTATAAACATTACCTTACTACACTTTTGGGTCGACGTGGGACTATTTTAAAAATTCATATATGAACGGTAATGTGGATGCAAAGAGAAATGGATCCTCAGATATTGTTGTGAATTCGGACTCTAAACTCACACCAATACAAACTATGTTGTGTGGAACAAAGGAAAGTAGTAACCACAATCAAAGTGAACACAAGCAATAACAACAATAACAACACCTAGATCTAATCTAGGAATCAAAGTGAAAAGCACAAAACCACAAACAAAAGATAAAGAGAGCAGAGAAACACACACCAAAGATTGTTAACCCAATTCGGTCCAATTTGACCTAATCTGGGGGAGAGATTGTTCTCTCCAATCCACTATCAAAGATTTCTTACAAAGAGATACAAATGGGTTACAAGAAATTAGCTTCAACAAGCTCACAAAGAACAACCCTAATTTCTACCCATTTTCCCAATCTAACCAAAGAACAAGACACTCAATGATTTTCACTCACCCAAGCTGTTTACAAAGTTTCCCAACCCAAGAGAACTCTAATCAAAGACCCTCAACCCTAAAGTTACCTCCTTTGATTTCCCAAGTTTTCCTCTCTTGAAGCTCTCTCTCCCCCACCTTCAAAAACTGGAAAGAAACATTTAAATAGTACACAGACGCTGTCAAAATCGTGTCACGTTTTGCCAAATCGTGACACGTTTGGTGCGTACGACCCAAGGTACGACCAATCTTATCCTGAAAACGTTCCCAGCAAGTCGAAAATCGTGTCACGTTTTCCCAAAATTGTATCACGATTGGACACCCTACAAAACATGCTCTCGGCATTGCGAAATCGTGACACGCTTCACAAATCGTGTCACGATTCCAAGTTTTCCCATCTTCACAATTTTGAAGGCACAAACAACATTCTCTACCTTGACTTCAAATTGATGATGATGCCACTTTAACCATCAACCACCAATTCCCTTTTCTTTTCCCTTGCATCCAACTACACCAAGTAGCTCCACAAGTCTACACCAAACCCTCTTCAATCACGGAATGTCTCCCGCTTCCTTGAAGAATACACATGCTCACAACTAGAGCATAAACACCCAAGGCCTCCATACTCGTACAATTCCCGATGTCATCAACTCCACCTCAAGTTGAGCTTTCTCTACCTCAACTTCCAAATGTGTACTCACACTATGCTTCCACCTTGTAACTCCACCTCAAAGGTTGATTACGAGTATTCTTACCACCGCCTCTCCAGGCCGACAATGAGTATTCTTCCCACCGCCTCTCCAGGCTGATGTTGAGTGTTTAACGTCTTTCCAGATGATCACCTCTCTATAAGGCATCAATACCAAGGCGAGAGACCTCACCTTCTTCATCCTCCCAATAACTAACCACCAAAGCACCCACATCTTCATACTTGCGCGGAGTTCTCATTGTCCTCCGGACAATCCCTTTTAAAGTGACCAAACTTGTGACACTTAAAGCACTTATACTTTTCCTTGTTACCGCTCTTTGAGCTTCCTCGGTTACCTCTACCTCCACCATTTCCTCTTGAAACACTAAGGCCTTCACTGTTTTCATCCACTCTCAAGTCCTTGGACTTGGTCAACTCCTTGGTTCTCAAAGCCGCTTGAACTTCTTCCAAGGTGACAATGTCTTCTTTGCCATAGAGCATGGTATACTTGAAGGATTCAAATGATCTTGGTAGAGCATACAACAAGAGTATAGCTTTGTCTTCGTCCTCAAGTTGCACCTCAATGTTCTCCAAATCATCAAGCATTTTGTTGAACTCCGTTAATTGCTCCATCACGGTCTTTGACTCCATCATCTTGAATGAGTAGAGTTGTTGCTTAAGGAATTGCCTATGAGCCAAAGATTTGGTCATATACAACGATTCCAACTCTGACCACATCGACGCCGCAGTACGTTCCTTCGCGACATCCCTCAAAACTTTGTCACCGAGGCACAAGACAATGGCACTCCTAGCCTTGTCCACCATCTCGATCTTCTCCGCTTATGTCATGGTGACCGACAATGCACCTTCACCCTTCAAAGCTTTCTCACACTTTTGTTGTATCAACACCGCTAGCATCTTCACCTTCCATAACCCAAAATCGTTACTTTCGGTGAACTTCTCAATATCCCACTTTGAACCCATGGTACTCACTAAACCAATTCACTCCTATGCCCCACGGTGGGCGCCAATTGTTGTGAATTCGGACTCTAAACTCACACCAATACAAACTATGATGTGTGGAGCAAAGGAAAGTAGCAACCACAATCAAAGTGAACACAAGCAATAACAACAATAACAGCACCTAGATCTAATCTAGGAATCAAAGTGAAAAGCACAAAACCACAAGCAAAAGATAAAGAGAGAAGAGAAACACACACCAAAGATCGTTGACCCAGTTCGGTCCAACTTGACCTAATCTAGGGGAGAGATTTTTCTCCCCAATCCACTATCAAAGAGTTCTTAAAAAGAGATACAAATGAGTTACAAGAAATTAGCTTCAACAAGCTCACAAAGAACAACCCTAATTTCTACCTATTTTCCCAATCTCACCAAAGAACAAGACACTCAATGATTTGCACTCACCCAAGGTGTTTACAATGTTTCCCAACCCAAGAGAACTCTAATCAAAGACCCTCAACCCTAAAGTTACCTCCTTTGATTTCCCAAGTTTTCCTCTCTTGAAGCTCTCTCTCCCCCACCTTCAAAAACTGGAAAGAAACATTTAAATAGTACACAGACACTGTCAAAATCGTGTCACGTTTTGCCAAATCGTGACATGTTTGGTGCGTACGACCCAAGGTACAATCAACCTTATCCTGAAAACGTTCCCAGCAAGTCGAAAATCGTGTCACGTTTTCCCAAAATCGTGTCACGATTGGACACCCTGAAAAACATGTTCTCGGCATTGCGAAATCGTGACACGCTTCACAAATTGTGTCACGATTCCAAGTTTTCCCATCTTCACAATTTTGAAGGCACAACCAACAAATATGTCATTGGAATTCCAAGTCAAATGAAGGAACATGAATGCCCCTAGTCGCATCAACCAGCTGTAATCTTCTATTCAACCAGCAACATCATGAGAACTCAAAAGTTGTCAATGAAGGAACATATTATGATACTTAAAGAAAGTTCATTAAATATCTATATTCTATGATAAGAACTTCCATTTCAAAAAGTTGAATGTTTAGACTGGAAAGTAGGATGAATCTTCTATAATTAACATTAATAGTGCCTTACTGTAATTGGCATGATTTGATTCTGTGTTAGGCAGTGAATTTTCTTTATTCACAACTAGCGTCCAGGCGAGCACTCCCATGCCCGTCTGTCCGCTCTTTCTACTGCGCTAATGTATGTAACTTATAAACAGTATGTTTTTCAACATCAATGTTGGTTTGGTTTTT
>Ga0315913_1007367_pt1 | contig 13212 bp, 6 predicted proteins | sample MpolsnodulesMG_FD_207736 | JGI IMG/M metagenome (GOLD analysis project Ga0315913, IMG submission 207736) | Medicago polymorpha root nodule microbial communities from Los Angeles, California, United States - small nodules | ecosystem: Host-associated > Plants > Roots > Nodule | place: USA... | reverse complement strand
CTCTCTCTCTCTCTCTCTCTCTCTCTCTCTCTCTCTCTCTCTCTCTCTCTCTGTTTTATCCGCTGCATTTAGATTCTGATTATCACTTCAGAAGTTGAACTCTATCTGCTTCTGATTAGTGACTTCAGTAGGAGAAAACGAAGAAAAAGCTAACACAATTCAACCCCCCTTCTTGTGTTTTTCTCACCATAATTATCCAAACATTTAACATTAATCAAACATAAAAATTAAAATTATCTAAATGTTACATAACTTAAAATCATCTATAATATTCAAACATTAACAATTACAATTAACCGCATATCACCCCCCCACCAACACCCCCACCACCTCTGCCACCCTCAACATTTTCCCTAGGGCGGTAAATCTTCCCACCATACACCTCTCTCAATACCTCCTCAAAATATTGTCATTCCTCAGACCCTCGCGGGACCACACCACTGGACATCACAACATACACATGATCTCTCATACGGCTCAACCTTCCGCTCAGCTCTAAGAAACCATGGTCTCCATCCTCCTGAGCATCAATCTCATCAATGGCCTCCCGCTCTGGTGGCCTCGGCACCAGAACATCTGTGTCTAGAAGAATCATGTGTGGATGAGAGATGTTATAAAACTAGTGGATGTATCCCTTTGCTGCCTACACACCATCCGGTGCACGGTGACCCAACGCGGAGGGTGATATCACCTAAAGTATCTTGCGGAGGTGCACTCTCACATGGATGTCTCGGGACGGTATGAACGTACCCAAACTGACAAAGCACCCGCTCCAGTAGATAACTCATCATGTGTGGACCATATATGAGCCATCTAGAGTAAAGGTTGACTCGCTCAAAAGGACATGCCTCACGGTGCTCAGTATATGGAGCCATGACAACGCCTGACAGATCCAGCGCATCCATATGCGTTATGTACTCGTATGGTGTAGACAAACTCATCTGTGGTGCAAAAAGCATGGCACGTGGGTAATTCTCCCGATATCCACCCCGCGCATCCTTGCTGCCTATACCCCTGTAGTGCAGATAAATTCATGCCAGCAACAAAGACAACCACATATAAATATACAAACAAGGTCAAACCTTATAGATGAAAAAACAAACATAATTATTAATTTATACCTGCAGCAAAGACAAATATCCTGACAATTTGATGAAAAAATTCGTCCAAATTAACTTGCATGCATAAGGATTTCGAACTAACCTTCAATTTGATGTTTGATAAGGCTTGAAATGCGGTGATTTTGAGCAAAAAAAATTCAAATTTAGACCGATTCGTACAATTCGGATTTTGGGATAAGGGAGAGAGAGAGTGAAAAGTAAAACTGTGAAACTGTAAAATGGGTGGGGGGTAAATTTCCTTTTATAGTTCGAAGTTGTCCGGATTACGTAATCCAGACAATATTTCGTTTCTTTCCGAATTACGTAATCTGAAGGGTATGTTTGTCAATTTTTCAGGGCGCGTGAGTATGGCATAGGGTGGGAAAAGTAACAGTCAAATAAATTTTGTTGTGATGTTTATTTTGGGCTTGAATTTTGGAGGGTGTATGTGTATGCATATGTGTTTATTGTTGAAGATTCCGGACGGAGATGATGAGTAGCATTTTTTTCCTAGTCTTGTAGATGACGAGGTCGGGGGTTAAGTTGAAGATAAAGTGTTTTTCTAGGTTTTTATGAACATGAAGATCATAAAAAAATTAGATGTTGCGGATTCAATATTAGATACAATGGACCTGCAATCAAATATTTAAAATCGTATCTTGAGTATTAAATATTAAAAAAAAAAACTAATGGAAGGTGCGCGATTAGAGGTAGTGTGATAAAGTTAGTCATACTAGTTAGTAATTAGTTGTAAGAGCTAGTTATACAGGTTAATTCTCTCGTTCTTAAAATAATTTTCATTTACTTTTCTCTACTTTTCTGCTATAGATGGTTTCTATCAACCCTAGTAATAAAAGTAGTCTAAGAGAGGGTTATATGTAATGCTGTTTTTCTGAAATGTGGGTGTATACAAAATGGAATCAAGGATTTACCTCTGCGGCCGTCAACACTGGCCACAAATACTCGAGCAGGGCAGCATTGTTATGAGTCTCACAATGAATAGATAAGAAATCTCATCGCGGTATAGATAAGAAATCTCCCACTAATGATTGAAGTCATATCAATTGGCGCTTCTGTAATGATTGAGTGAAGCGCCAAACGGAAAAGAGTAACCATCGAGTAAGTATCAATAGAGTGAAAGCCGTTGTGGATGCTGGTTCTTAAAGGGAGTGACAATATTATGAAACAAAACTCTGCCATAGAAACTTATTCATATACAGCTTTAGGAAAATGTACACTTCATGGCTATTGATGATTAGCGAAAACAATTGATATAACTGTCACTAATTTTGGCAATGCTATATTACCTGAAACAGGTTCTATGATTACTTACAACATTTAAGATTTACATCTAATCCGATCTAAACAAGAACTGCAAACTGGATTAAAAAACCAAAAACACACGAAACCATGTTATTTTAATCTTTTGATTGGATGATTTTTTATCTCGAAACCGATTCAAACCGAACTACAAAGACCCCTAATGTTTAGCGTAGAAGTATACTCCCTATTTAAGCCGAAAGAGATGCCAAAGATCGAAGACTATCAATGACAGAATTGATCAAAGTATGAGAACCACTTGTAGCATTAAATGAAAGGTGCTTAGGAGCTTCAGCTCTATCAAAATAAAATGCACCAGATACCAACTTCTCCTTTGGTTGTAGTGCCAACCAGATAACCGTGTCTGCACCTTCTTCGCTTGTTCTTAGCTTCCCTGCAAGCCTGTAATTAATTAGGTCAGTATATAATCATTAGGATTTAGGACTACCGACATGGTGCCGAGAGAGTTGGTAAGTGGTAACGTGACTCTTCTCTAAGAAAAGAATCTGACTTCAATTCTTGGAGTCGTGTATTTGGGAGGTAGACGACCCCCATGAAACAAAAGTCACATGCCCCGCTAGGGAATCAAGGATTATAGTCTCTAATGGACTCAAAGGGTCTATGTCGTGGGATACTTTAGGGCACATAATGATTGCAATGCAAAAGTCGACACTACTTGATCGTTAGATGCTTAAATCCCAGGAATGGTTTTAATCTCCAATATTTTATATAACAATAATCAATAGGTTTTCTATGGATGATGTTAAGGACAAGCATTACTTACGATTTTGAGAAGCCTGGCAAACTTTTTGCAACACCAGGAGTGTCAGCCCAACCTGGATGCATCGAGTAAAATCCTATCCCTTTGTTCTTGTATGTTTCACCCCAATTTTCCGTTAGTGCGACCTGACATTTAGAGTATATCACAAAACTTGCATAAATAGAAAATAAAATAAAAAAGAAATCACTCCAGCAATCTCTTTAAATTGCCTCCTAACCTCTATTCAAGAAATAAGGATTCTTAAATATATGAATGCAAGGATTTGATAAGCCTGCACAATTAAACCCCTTATACATTTGTAACTCGGGGATTCTTCGAGGCTAATTTTTCGTCTTTGAAAATCTCTATACAACCTCAAAGTGAGACAGATCGCTCGATATTGTATCACTATTCGGTCACAGGTTTTATATACTTGTTTGTGTATGTTGATGACATTGTCATTGACGGCATTTTGGTCATTATGATATTGCTAAGAAAAAAGATATTTGTCACCACTTCAATGCGACTTTTTTGTTAATTGTTCAACAATACAAGAGAAAAAAAAAACTGTATTCTATCACAGCCATCAATAGGTATGAAACACTGGCACAGACATTGACATCAGACTTGATACTGACACGTCAACATAAGTTGAGAAAACAGAATATTTGAATGCAACCATGTGTGTCAGTGTCGGATACTGGACATGCCTTAAATCTAAAAATATCAGTACTAAATTCATCAATATAACTGACCTGAACGCGCTTGTTTCGAGCATACTGTAAGGTCCCATTAAAGTTGCTCTCAGAATACTGGTACAGAGAACAGAATAAATTACACCGAAATCCTTGAAATGATTGAGTTAACTGAAATGTTCATAACACAGTTAAGTTACCTGTAGATCGTTTGTCAAGGGAGTACTATACATTCCACCAGAAGAAACAGTAATGACACGTGCATCAGGGGATGCTTTCTCCAGTAACGGTACCATCAATTCAGTCATGGCGTAAGTGCCTAATACATTGACAGCAAAGTTCAACTCAAACCTGGAAAAGAATAGGTAAACTTAAGAGCAGTTTTGTCTGATAGTGGCTAAAGCATAGCGGGATTTGTACAAGTGTTATTGTTTCGCAAAACACGATTTGGTATAAAGTGTTTTCAAATAGAAATAGAGGCGGTATAGCATAGAAGAAATTGAACAAACTATTTTTTGTGATATGCAATTGAGAACACTGATTATAAGACGGCAGCAGATCAATGACCGCTACAGGTAGAGTTGGGGAAAAAATTTATTTCTACATTTAACAAAAAAGACTCACCCTTCTGATGTGGTAACTCGATTTTGCTCAATCAAGCCAGCATTGTTAACCTTGATGCAGTAAATTGTTCCATATTAGACTTTCAAGAGAATAACTTGGCTAAAATCATCATATCAGAAGTTAAATGGTATCCATAAGCAATATACAAGTCTCGTAAGTTTTTAACATTAAATTTATCAGCAATTTCAATCATGCAGTGAAGTATTGTAGCTACGACACTTCAGATTAAAAGCGCGTTCGGTGTCCTACACATGTTAGTGTCCAAGACCGACATATCTGGTTGTATTCTGTTATTTCATTTTTGGTGTCGACGTGAAAGTGTCAGTATTGCACTTGGCGTCCGTGACTGTGTTAGTGTTTCATGTATTATATAATCTCACAATATGATTAATAATTTACCAACACATGTACTGGAACATTCTTTTCAGAAAATCTGGAAGCCAGTGACTTGATATCCGTGACAGATGACAGATCACAAATCTGCAAGAAAAATTAACTAGATCACAATGACATAAAGTTTATGTTCAATACATGAAATTTAAAAAGTCTAATATGCTTTTGGTAGTTACGGTCTTGTTTGGATAAATAGCTTAAGTAATTGCTTGTAGCATAAATGTATATCATTATAAGTGCTTTTGTATAACCTATTTTATAAGTTATCCTAGAGAGCTTATGGAAATAAGATGAAAACAATGATTATGTCACAGATAAGCTAAAATAAGTCAACTAAACAGGCCCTAAAAGAATTGGCGGCAATACCTCTAAATACACATTTTGATTGCCAGTTTTAGTCTGAATTTGAGAAAGAGCAGCCTCTCCTCTCTCCTTATTACGACATACAAGATAGACGGTCGCACCACTGAAAGAAAATCATTAACCATAGATTATTAGCATCTAACTACAAATACTGAAAAAACAAACAAAACAAAAGAGAAAGATCAAAACCGCTGCGCAAGACCCTCAGCTGCTGCATAACCAATTCCAGAGTTTGCTCCTGTTACAATGCAATTCTTCCCTGGTATTTGTATTTCTGTTTCCTCTGGTTTGAAATTCTTAGAATGTTCACTGTGAAAGTTAAAAAATTTATACATCAGTATCCAAGGAGGCCAAATAACAACAATATTAACAGAAAGCTGCCGCTTTTCTATATTCCCCTTTTCAACAAACTACATATAGACACAAATATGTAGCACCGATACTTCATATTAAAATATAAAAGCATGTCCGGTGTTTGACACATATTGGTGTTAAACACTGACACGACACCGACACAGGTGGTTACATTAAATAACTTCCATTCTGTCAAATATCAGTATCTTTAAGTCAGTGTCGTGTTCATTGTTTGTGCGAATGCTTCATATGACACAATAAATAACAGTTATCTCCATTCACATTCTGTTGTTTTATTTTTCAATTTTGAAATATCATGAAACCAGTTTTAGTCAGACACACCAATTCAATCTCATAAGCTTTTCAACATTCAAAATTAAATGAACAATGACAATATAAGTCCAAAATGATTGTTTCAATACCGTAAAAGTTGATACTGGATAAACCAATCCAACAAACAAATCAAACTTGCCTTTACTCAAAGAAAAGGAAATGAATTTTGGATTTGTTTTGCATCTACCTATATAAGTAATATCAATGTTGTGACATAAGGTAAGCATTAAGAATTTGAGGAACAACTATAACTCAGTTCATAATAATTCTTAGAATTTGGATTTCAGCTTAACTCAACCCCAAAAGCCAGATTATAGGAGGGTTGTCCATCCATTGTTAGAATCCGATTCAACACCTCGCACACAAGACTGAATATCTGTAACATGAGGTTTGGAAATCCGACCCACATTTGGGGTTGGAGGTATTTCCCCCACTTATAACCTCACTACTTCGCATATTACTGGTTGTTCCAAAGCCGACTTTTGGGCATGCCGAATCCCAATACCACATTCTTCAAACTTATACAAGTCTCATATCATCATCAATCAAGGTAGGTCTCATTTTAAACCTCTCATCCACCTCAATCATTATACTGACTTGAGCATTGGAGTGCATGGAAGTACACCCCCACCATTGGACATCATCGATGTCATGGATTCGCAACCACTCGTAGAACCTTCCTTTCCGCAATTTACCAACATTGTAATATCCTCTCCATTTGTTGCATAATCTGAGTTTGTTCTGAACACTATTCAATGTGTGATCTCCAATAAACATCTTCATACCTACTATTGAACATCTGGAACATGAAGTTTGGAGGACTGAACATCTATGGGAGGCCAATTAACAGGTTGCCTAACAACAAATCTACGATAGACTCTGATACCGTCTTATAACTTGGGTTTAAGCAAAACATAACCCCAAAAGCTAGTCACTAAGAGTTATATCCAACTTATAGCTGCTATCATAATCATAATACTAGGGCTATGAACAATATAATCAAGTAACGGAGCAATATAAAAGAAAAGATAACAAAATTTCATATTTGTACAATTATGATAAAGTCCCTTAAATTGAATACTAAATTATGTTTAGTACCTATAATCATCTCAATTACCCACTATTTAATCACTAAATATTTGAAGAATTACCTAGTATTTAATCGCTAAATATTTGAAAGTGGGGAGACCAGGAGCAACAATGGGTCAATGCTCCAGAACCACAAGAGAGGGAGTCGCAACATCTCAACCGAAAACCATAAGACATTAAGTATATGGGTCAACTATCTTATATATCCAACATTCAACTGATTCATAGCGAATGTAGGACTAACCACTCACACTTGAAACCAACAAAAAACTATATATTTTTTGAGAAATGATATTTGTAGAATCATTTTATGACAACTTTTGTACAATTTTCTCTCAAACTCACATTATCTTCTTATATCTCTCTACATTTTTCTCTCTCTATATTGTTTTTGACCGATAAGAAGAGAGAAAAAGAAAGTTATCACCAAATAGTTGTACAAGTATCATTAGTCATATTTTCTTTTTGTTTCCATAGGTTCACCAATCCTAATCCTATTATAGACACAACATTAAAAGTGGTCACTTCTCTCGGTCGAAATTCAAACATTGATTCATCAAGTTGTGGTGGTTTGGCCCCTTCAGCTGGACCCAAAAAAAACAAAAACAATAATAATATTTTGTTAATGTGCTAAATTAATATTACACCTCGCTTAAGAAATTCAATGATTTTGAACCTAATAACAATAATAATAATTTGTTAATATGACCATCATTATATATCTTTTAGCAACTAATAAATGATTAAAAATGGAAAAAGAAAGAAGAAATTACATACAGAAAAGCAGGTTTAGTGAAATTCATATAACCATAAACACCAAAAGCAGTTTGTCTCCATGTCTGTTTAAAACACAACCAAACAATTTAACATTAAACAAATATGTTTAATGAAATGTGAAATTAAGGAAGAGAGAGAGAACAAGAACCTTGACAAGAAACATGGTGAGAGATACAATGTTAAAGGAGAAGTGAAACTGAAGTTGAAGTTTCAATGTTCCACTTTTTTTCATTTTATGTTCGTTTTTTATGGTTGACGTGTGTGTTTGTATTGAACCGCAATGAAAACTCACGTGCGTTGCAGGTGTGGAAATTGCATCGTATATAAGCAACGTAGCATCTATTACCACCGCTCCTTGTTTTTTTAGGCTTCGCTTACTTTTCTAAGGGAGTGTATTGGATTGAGATTTCTTGAACAAAAAAAAAAATTGGTTTTTATTTGGCCTATTAGAGGGTAAATCAAAACAAAAATATTTTATAAAGATAAATCAAAAACTTTTACAGGAGGGAAAATCGAAAATGACCTATGTTATAGGAAGTAAAGACCTATTAAACCTACAAAATATAGAGATTTCCACGGATTCTTTAGTCTAATAGATTTTGAGAGACTTTATAATTAAAATACACTCACTCAACAATCTCATACAAAAAAGCTTGAGACTTTTGCACAATCCTAAGGATTGTTTTATCGTTGCCACCAATTGTTTCCGTTCATCTCTATTTCTTTTCAATTTTTTATTTTTGTTTATAGTGAATTTCAACCTGACATTGGGTTAACTTGTTCTTGATTTCTTTTATTTGAAATTTTTGCATCTGTCACAAGAGTTGCACTTCAAAAAGGTCCTTGACAGGTTTGAAATTTAAATTCAAAACTTGTAACAACACTTATATCTCAGCAATTGAAGTTAGGTGTAAACAAGTATGCAAGAACTGAAGATAGAACTTATATGGACAACATCCCTTAATCAAGTGTTGTAAGGTCATTGATGTGGTTCTTAAATAAAAAAGACTGACATTAATATTATTTTTTTTGACAAAAGTGATATTGGTATTTTATTACATATTTTCTTTTTATGCATATTCATTCAACGTGTTTTTTTTTAATTTTATTTTTTACGTGATGTATGTTTCTAATTGTACATTGTTTTATAAGAACTTCATTAGTCATTGTTAATTTTACAACTTTGATGTTTTTTTTTTGTTTATGTGTTCATTGAGCTTGTTTTAATTTTCCAGTAAAATAGAAACTTTTTTTTTCATTGAATAAGGCAAAAAAAGGTCTACAATAAAACAATAATTATGAATTCTTTGTTCAAACAAAATGAAAGAACGAGATGACGACATAGACACTAGTTTTAAAAATCTTATAAAATACTCTGAAATCTTAAAAGTCTCTAGCATGAATCCATTAAAATCTAAATTGAAAATCTTGATTGTAAAAAGTTTTGAAAAAAGTCTTTTAAAATCTCATAGAGTCTTTACAATCCTACAAAATCTTTTAAAATCTTCAAGACTTTTTCAATCAAAATAGTCTTTTAAAATCTCAATCCAATACACCCCCCTAAGAAGTAAATTTATTTAAATTAATTTTAGGCTAAATTACACCAGGGGTCCTTAAGTTATTTTGGTAACAAGTTGGTCATTTAAGTTTAAGGTTTGTAAATCTCAAACTTAAAGGACTTATGTGTGACAAAAATAACTTAAAGGACCAACCTATTACAAACCTCAAACTTAAAAGACCCCCCAGTGTAATTTAACTTTAATTTTATACAAACTTTAGAATATTAAAGAATTCTTATTTTTTATTTGAAAAGTCAATACACCGTTATAAGATTAAGGGAAAATTACACTCACCTCTCTTGAGATTAAGAGAGGTTTATTAAAATGACACATACATCTCATTTAGTTTTAAAACTAACACTAAAATAGACAAATACCTCCCTTATTTTGTAACACCGTCAACTCTCCGTCGATTTTTTTTTTCAATCAGTTTCATGGATCCCTCGGTCACCGTCAAATAAAAAACCACCACCACCGAAGACAGCAAACAACAAACCTCGATCATTGTTCACCATTTCGTCATCTTTTAATTGTTGACAAGGTGTTTCTAGATCAACCTCTTTTGTTATTGCTTATCTCATGTGGAAAAAAGGACAAAGCTTTGAATATGCTTTTCAATTTCAACATTATGTGAAGAATGCTCGCGTTACAAATCCTAACATGGGTTTTGCTTTTCAACTTTTACGGTATCAGAAAAGAGTAATATATGTAAATTTAGTGCAAATGCTAATGTTATTCCTTCAAGTCCTAATTATGTTTTGAGGATGGCTCCTCATTCACCTTATGGCCCTCTTCATTTGGTACCTAAATGGTGATAAACCAATAAAACATCAAATGCAAAGCGTTTGATTCTCGTGGTGCTTTTATATTTGTTCCTGTTTCTTCTTTTATATATGTTTGGATTGTAAAAATTGTAGTTCTGCTATGCAACATCAGCAGCTATGTTGGTTATTCATTATGAGAAAATAAATCTGTCAAATCATAATATCTGTAAAGATGAAGAGCCAGCAGACATTTTGGTTGCTCGCACTAAAAACAAACAATTTGACGGAGAATTAACGTTGTTAATATAAAAGGGAGGTGTATGTTTATTTGATAGAAACTTAAGGGTGATTAGTGTTAGTTTTAAAACTAATTAAAAGGGGTTTAACTGTCATTTTAATTAACCTTAAGGGAGGTGAATGTAATTTTCCCTAAGATTAATCATTCGAGGTAAAGTAAGGACGAATTATTATTAATCATTGGATGTGCTTTAAATTGATATACATGTTTTACCCATCATAGAGCATGTACACAAGATATATCTATTTACTTATTTTTTTAAAAGTCAAAATTATATATTAAAAAACACAGCTAGACGCTTTAGCACAAGAAGTGCCAAAAGACTTAGACACAGTCAGAGTTTATACACACCGTACAAAATGCCTCAACGGCATACCAAAAAAAAAAGTAAAAGAAGAACAAATAAAAAAAACAGTCATTGAGCAAGCTAAATGACTCTGCCGCCACAAATGATAATCGAAATCGAAAATAACGTATTTCGATTTCAACCACCAAAAAGATTGAAGCTTCACCCTTTCGCAAATCGCTTGCAGCTTGTCTTCTTTCCTTTGAAAAACTCTGTTATTACGCTCTTTCCATATTGCCCAGACAACTGACATCCAAATAATGTTCATGGATTCTTTTGACTTTTTTGAAAAACCACAAAGCCCTCCAAACTGGTGAAAATGATTTTGAAAAGAGCCCTGAAAAGTTGTTAAGTAGCCAAGCCATCCCACAATGTGCTGCCATATACCACCAAAAAATCTGCAATTTAGAAATAAGTGATCTATGTCCTCATTAAGACCGCAATTTGCAACACAACTCTATTCTGAAATTAATAGAATGCACCTTTGAAAAAGCTCGTCTCTAGTTGGAATCCGATTTAGAAACAGACGCTACATAAAAATTGATACTTTGAGAGGCACCGCTTTCAACCATAGAAAGTTGTTATTATTAATCTCTTGCTGGTCTATATCTGACTTTGTTAAATAAGAATAAGTAGAACTAACAGTGTAACAGTTAGAAGTGTGTAAAGACCAAATTCATCTATCGACACGAGCAACCTGTAAAGTAACAGCAGTGAATCGGGCGACACACTCCCCCACAAGATACTCCTCCCTATCAAACAACCTCTGACGCCACCTCCACACCTCCCCATTAACACCCCAACCCCTCGCAAACATATGAGCTACCATCACTAATTTATTCTCAGCTAACTCATACAATCTCCCAAAGGTCTTGCACAAGAGTTTCCCGTCAAGTCAAGGATCAACCCAAAACAAAGTAGACACAATATTTATTTATACGTTTTTAATAATAGTGCTTAATAAGCACGGGATTTCTTCAATTCAACACCTTTAAAAAAAATTAAATGAATTCATAAATAACTCTACATCATTATATTGTAATATCATTCATTTATATATTTTAATAATAAAAATATGTTGACCCAAAAAAAAATTGGAGCTTATTTGAGCATCTCAACTCAATAAGCATTTTTTTTCCTCAATGAAGATACCATGTCAATACAATATAGTGGAGGTGTAGTTGTTGCACAATCATATGCGTTAGCTAGAATTATTTCTAGCAATGTCTTTTATTTTTAATTATAAACTATTAGATATTTCAAATGTTTAATTTTAAAAAATTCATACATTCTAAGTGTATGTTTGGTTTTACTTATAGAGTAACCAGAGTTGATTTTTAAATGTGTAAAATATATTTTCTCATGTTTGATTGTTGTCGAATAGATTTGAGTTTGTCTGTAAAATTGAATCTAATTGAATGTAGAATTTATAGTTTCTAATTTTAGAATTGATTTTCACAAAAATCTATAACTCAACTCGCTTTTACATAAATGTATCTAAATACCTTTTAGTCATAATAACTTCTATCTAAAATCAACTTTATCAAAATCAATTTTCCCCATCCTCGTGAGCTCAGCTCAGTTGTTATAGACAATGCATAATATATGCAAAGTCCGGAGTTCGAACCCTGGCCACCACTACACAACCAAACAGCCAAACACACACGTTAATAATAACAAAGATATACAAACAACATCTTTGCATTTGAAAATACATACCAAGAATGGAAAGTGAAAACATACATTTTTCAATATATATATATATAATCACATATACAGTCTTAATTAAATTTGTGACTCATACAAAAAGTGCTTATTTGTCGGCATCTTCTCTCTAAATAACATATCATATTCATTAAACAAAGAATTCTAAAATAAGTGCTTCTTCCATCATCAACATTATATCCTTGTCTCTTAACTTTTTGAGCTTCTGTAGCTTCATCAACAACATGAGAATGCTTACCAGCAGTGGCGGAGCCAGGAAATTTATGGAGCCCGGACAAAAAAATTATCGTAAATTCATATGTGATATAATATATAAACAGTCATAAATCGAAATAAAAGAGGTTCCTCATTTTATCAACAAAAGTACAATTTAAAATAGGGTTATTAATTGAAATTGACTATGTAATATACGTGAAGTCTGAAAAATTGACCATGTAATTAAATAACATGTATTCTAAACATGTAATTCGAGATTTTTATTATTTATAACCCTGTAATATACACGAAGTCCAAAAAAGCAACTAAGAGATTGAATTCTTTCATGATTTCTTATAGGCGAGTTAAGAACGTTAAAATATGGCTTCATACAAAAAAAATTATAAATTTTCGACAAACGACAAATTAATTATGAATTTTTAAAGTGTCAAAAACTCAAAAAACAAAACAACGGAAATCTCGACCTATAAATCGAATTTTGAGCTCATCTATAAAA
>Ga0315913_1007365_pt1 | contig 13213 bp, 6 predicted proteins | sample MpolsnodulesMG_FD_207736 | JGI IMG/M metagenome (GOLD analysis project Ga0315913, IMG submission 207736) | Medicago polymorpha root nodule microbial communities from Los Angeles, California, United States - small nodules | ecosystem: Host-associated > Plants > Roots > Nodule | place: USA... | reverse complement strand
CATATTTTGAAAGGTATCAATCCATTAAATGAATTTCGATTACTTTGATGAATTAACATGTACTACATTTAGAGGTAATCTTGATTGTGTTTTTGTTCCATTTCAAAATTTAGCAACAGTCTAAATTCATATGTATGATACCGTCAAAATTTAGCTAATATGCTCCACAATTAAGTAATAATGCGTGCAAAACTTCGGGGGTATTTGCAAAACGTCATGTTGACTAACAGAAAAATTTGACGGGGGGTAAATTGATTAACGTTGTGCAATTTCAGGGGGGTAATTGAAGTTTTGTTAATTCCAGGGATGTAATTGACGAAACTTACAATTTCAGAGGGGTAATTGCCTATTTACTCTGATATTTAATCTCCAAACAGAAGTTGAATTATTCCAATCTGACCGACATTTTGTCAATGTGAATTTGAATTTAATTCAAGTAATAAAGAAGAGCACGTGTTGTATGTAATTCACCTCACTATAGTATTTTCAACTTCAAATAGTGTGTGAATGTGATGGTTAAATATCTATGAATGCATACATGCAATATCCACGTTTCTGCTGAGTTTGTCTTGTCCTCACTGCTCAATCGTAGACTTTAACTGTAGTGGATTGAATATTGTGTGCAGAAAAATCACTCAACAGTACAGTAGAATTTCTGAAACATGAAAACAACTGAACATGCACGCGAATGAACCAAAACAACCTCATTGTCAAGAATATCAATGATATCAACCTCTAATTAATAGGATAAACATTTTGACTTGTTTTCTTGGATATAACCTAAAAGCAGCAAGACACCGACGAATTATGAATGAAATCTTACCCAACGTTTCTTTACATATTATACAATCTCTGACTTGAGAATTGAAATAATGCTTTTCTTGTTAAAAACTAGCTGGAAAGGTTACCCCATTACCTCATTTCTTAGGTGATGTGTTTCACCTTGTAGAGTAGAATTTGAGTGGTTGGTGTCCCAATAGAGGGGAATAAATGAATAATTAGAAAAAGCTAAAAGCTATGACAGTAAATAATGGGTCCCAAGTGCTACATATTCTGGGGTTGAATGACAAATTAAATTCCTATCTGTTAGCGATTTTGGATCAAAAACAAAAGTTGAGTTGGACATGTGATGTGTGAGCACCATAGTAAAATATAGTCATAATTCATTGCACGCATTCACATAGTTAGAAGATTAGCAATTGTCTAATCGAGATTAAACATTTAGATCACAAGCTCGATAATTTCAGTTTAAATCAATCAAAATCTACTTCTTTTTTTTTACTGTCCAATCTTAATCAGAGCGTCACAGACCGTTTAACTATGTGAATGTGTTCAATCAATGAGCAAAAATCTGGATTCTTTTGTAATGGTGGCCATCACAAAAAAAAAAAATGAAAAGTGACCTAAGAGATATAACAAATAAGCAAGCACCCATGTACCCATGTGATGATTCCATGGTTTTATTCCCATTCTCACCAACATGTGACCATCATCCATCCCCCTCTATTTGTAAACCACATAAACCTTTTTTCTAAGTCATTTTAGTGGGACCCACTAGACCTCACCATGTTTCCTCACATGTGCATTTATTTTCCTTTTTATTCAAAGACGTTTCAAACCCGTGCAACCCTGCTGTATTCTCTGTTTTGTTATTGCTCAAATTTCATAGTCATTGACTATAACTGCTATTCACCTACATGCTAACAATAATGGCCCATATCAGATAGCCTTCCATTGGAATACAGTCACTCTAGTTTCTAGCATAATTTATTCCTTTATTGTGTACATTTGATCTGTCTGTTGTTATTCAAAGATTCGAATTGGATTCAACCCATATCTGCATAACATTATTTATCAGTACATTGCATCAATATGAATAATTGAAATAAATAGACTACTTCTTCATTGAATTTGTGTGCATCGATCAAATTCGTTATTGAACATTTTGAAATAGTCAAATAGTCTCTCAATTTGCTCAGTGTCCATCAAATGCGTCTGTCTATCAAGTTTAGACGTTAAGCACAATGAACTGCTTCTTAAACGTTGATGTGTCCATCTACGTTGATGTGTCCCTCTACGTCACTTTCATGTTTTTACACCAAAACAAATTCCAATATCAAACTAAACCCTGCATACAGGGGAGGTCGTGAGACTCCTAGTTGCATTACTTATAGCTACCTTGTTTGTAGACAAAGCTGATTTGAAATTTCATTTCATCGTGGACGGATGCATTAGCCTTTGGTGTTGTAAGTCATTGTGTCTAATGTCGGGACTTGATCAGGGACTCGTTTGATATAAATGAATTAGATTGAGAGACAAATGTAGTTTTTTAAAAAACTTCAAAGGCAAAGTTGCCAGATCCTTATAAATTTAAGAAGATAGTAGCTTATTCATTAAATAAAAGCAACAATAATATGTGTACACCATTTATCCCTTTACATCCATTCAACTTTTTATTTTATTTTTATCTTTTTATTCCATATTACTGATCTATCATATCACGAGAAGTATATTTTTTTAACATTTTTATTAAATGAAATTTATGGGTCTTACACTTTAAAAATAAATCTCACATAGAATATGTCTCGCATGAATTGCATCTAATAAAAAAATGCACCTAACATTTCTTATCATAGCTCTCTTATCTTTCTATCTCAATAGGATGTCCACCTAACATTTTCCAAATATAATCGAATTTAGTCGTGGTAAGATGAGTGCGGGAAAGAACAACGTTCAAATTGATGTATAAAGCATAAAGACTACAGAAAAAAGAAGAAAAAGATGAAGAAAAGTATCTTTCTTCTTTGGTGAGAAGGAGCAGCCATGAATAAGAGTCCCCAACATAATCATTATTCAAAATGATATTCCTCGGAAGTCAAAAACACTTGTGTCCATTGAGCTTTCAGAAACGTGTACTTCACCAAATGGCAGTGCAGTGAATGTTTTCTTCCAAACCAATCACCACTAGATTCTCACATGCAAACCAAATTCCCTAAACTCACCCACCTTCCAATAACATTCACAGAACCTAAATTATAAACTCTAATCAAACATTTTGTTCTCGTTTTTCATAATAATAATAATAAATAAATCTTACATACAAAGGAAGAAAAATTAATGAAATACAGAAATTCAATTCTTTTTATTTACCAGTCTAAATAAAATGAAAAAGATTCTAAGCTTCATTAACATCACAATTCACAAATCTATGTCCATTTTTTTCCTCTATTTTTGTATTCAAATCTAAATAAATTTTCCACTAATGAATTACAAATTCTGAGAGATTAATACAATAATGAAAGAAGAAAAGAAAAAAAATCAGTCAAAATGTCTGCATGCAAAATCATCAGAATTTCCAACGGAATCTTGAGGCCACGAATCCCGAAGAAGCTTCAGCAACAGTTGCGCCTTCCTCTTCGCTCTCTCAGTACAATCACTCTGCACTAGAAGCAAAAGCTGAGTCAGCACCCCCGCCGCAACCGCTTCTCGTTGACATCGTTCCGATTCCGAACACAGCGCCATGAGTGCTCCGGCGGCGTACTCCGTCGCACGATCCGATATCTTTAATATTATCTTCACAAGCATCGGCACCGTGAGAGCATGACCGGCGAATGCCGCGCAACCAGCCGGAACACGGCATAACAACTCCACTGTTGCTAACGCTCTCTCCGCGTCACACTTTTCGAAATCAGCAAGCCGGTCAATAAGTACGACAGGTGCACCGGCGGAAACTGCACGGTGGCGCGTTTGTTTCACCAAACATAACGCGAACAAAGCTTTAATTCCTATCTTCAGTGCACGTGGATACGAGATCGGATTCTTCAATATCTCAACAACACCGTCGTAGATCCCGTCGACATTACTTACCTGAAGACGAATCTCCGGCGAGTGAGTTCCGGCGATGATGATTTCAATCAACGCGGCTGAGTTAACTCGAACATCGAACGAATCATGTGAAAGAAGACTTGTAAGATAGTTAATCTTATCTGAATCGGAAGCGAGTGAAGTACATTCTGACTCACTGAGTGGAAAAAGAACTATCAAAGCGAGTGACTCATTTTTTAACTCGTCTAAACCGTTGTTAAAAAGAATAGGTAATATAATATTCCGAACGTTGAGAGAGGATATAAGAGAACGGTTATATTCCGAGTCACGAGTTAGCGATCTGAGTCGCCGGAGCGAGTTGAGACGTAGTTGAGTAGGGGCAGAATGGGAAGATATTTGGTTAAGTAAAGAACGAACAAGAGCAGCATCTGCAGGCTGTTTGGGTGTTGGAATCCGCTGAACTCCAAACGCGCGGTTGGAAACGCACCAATCTTGGATTAAACGGCGGAGGGTGTGATTAGGTATGAAGGTGAAATCTGTGAGATTGGTACGGGTAACCGGACACGTCGTGTTACCGGTGTTAACCCACGACTCGATGCTATTTCGGTCGTAGGTTTGACCGGTGGAGACAGTCACCGGGTCTCGCATGAGTTCTAGCGAGATTGGACATCTGAAGTGGTAAGGAATTTGAACCCCTAAATCTAATGGTTCTAAACAGCCACGCATTTTTTTTGTTACGGGACAGAAGAGGAATGAGGCTTATAATAGGAGAGTGAGTGTTGAGTACTTACTAGTAGTACGAGAAAATATAATAATGCTAAATGTGAAGGCTCTGAAAATTCTCTTTAGCTAAGTTGTGTGTGTGCTTTCTCTTATATGAGATGAAACAGAGGAACATACCCAACAGGAACAGAGAGAGGGACCAACCCTTAACTCTCTGCCATGCCCCCTGACTCGTTTATTGCCCCCTCCCACACGTGTGGTGTGTGGTGGCATCTAACTTGGAATCTAACCCTGGTTGGGGAATTCAATCACAGACAAAGGATTGGTCAAATGAAATATGCTTACTATGGGTCCCACTATTATTTTCCTGCCTAAAATCTTACTCCTGTGTACATCAACTAATTACGTCTTGTCCTCCATTTCATTTTTTTACTTTATTTGTTACTAGTATTTTTTCTGGTCACTTTGCATTGCACATTGCTCCCTCTCTTTTTTCCATTTTTTTTCTCTATTGTGTCTCTTTCATCTTTCTTTGCATTCATGGCCTTTTTGTTCTCTTTACTTTTTTTATCTTAGACTAGTCTTAGACTCTACTTTTGTTATTTGGCAAATCGAGGTGAAAGAATGCTTTGAACTGTTTCATTGCAACTCTTTGTGTGTAGTGAAAGGTATGTACAGGAGATAGATCAATGTATATGATTATTTGATGGCTCATTGCAAAGTTATTGACTAAACCATTGTTTATTTGCATAACCTAATTAATCATCTTGTCAAATCTTTTATAATTAAAAAGGAAAAGGTGGGAAAGCCTTTTATACAATTTATAATCAATTGGAATGGATATATGGAAGTCACTTGAAAAAAATGTAAGGAAATTATTATATTGTATGTCAAAATCTCTCCCAAGCCGAATACACTTGTAACTCAAGAAGTTGGTTTATTGAAGATATAATATAAGTTGATTGAATAATTTAAACATCCACTGCCTTTTTGGTGGCATCTTGAAGCATATAGAGTGTACTAAGCATATGATTCTTGGCATATATTCTATCAAAACAAATGATTCTTAGCATACATGGATATGCCACACAAAAGAAGAAGCATACATGGACTTGAGAATTTTATATTAACTACAAACTATGTACGATATTAATTGCTTTGCACTAGTAGTATAATTTTTTAATAGGAAATGTTAACGAGTGTTCTGGAACACTCTTTAAGCACCTAAAGTAGTAAAATTTTATGAAAGTTTGTACATTTCATTTATTGATTAAGTTAAATTGTTTTAAGTCATTGTTGGTCCAAAATTTGGAGGTATAAAACCTTAGTTTAGGCTGTTTGGCCCTATATATTATGTTGTTCATAAAATTTTCTCACAAATATGAAATACTTCAATTTCATTTTTTAAGTGTGTGTTTTCTCTTAAAAATACTTTACACTAACCCACATATAAATTAATTCATATGTAATTAATTCATATAAATTTTGTAAAGTAATTTATAGTGATTTGACGAATATGTAAAAATACTTTACACTAACCCACATATAAATTAATTCATATGTAATTATTTCAATTTTTAAGTGTGTTTTCTCTTAAAATTTCTCTTATTGTTCAATGGCATTTGAGAAATCCTTGCTCATTATATTATCAAGGATTTCTCTTTTATGGTGTCTTATATCATTCTATAAGGGAATCACCGTTAGGCATGACAACAAAACCCCTACTTGCGAGTACCTATCCGAATCAAATTCGATTTGACAAGTTTTCCCGTTTTGACTGGGTTTGGGTATGAATTTGAGTTTTTTCCGATTTCAAAAACACGGGTATGAGATAGGTAACGGGGATATAGGTACTCACCCCAAATCCATACTTAAACTCGTCTCGAATGTAGAAAATCAATTTATTTCCTCTTTTATATAAATAGAAACTCAAACCCTAAATCATTTCACTCTCACTGTTAAAATCTCAGTCTTTCAGATGATGTTCACTTATAATAATTCTCTCTTTTCTCCTTCCATATCTCACACTCTCGGTATTTCTCTTTTCTATCACCATAGACATCGATCGCCATCATCCCTTTACTAGATAATGCATTACGACATTGCAATCGGGACTGAAAAAAAACTTTTATTTTTATTCAAAAAAATTATCGAATGCGGAGATGGGGATACCCGAACCCGTTGTAGACAGGAATGAGATTCGATTTCTCATGCCTAATCACTGTACAAATAAACTTGTTGACTAGGGTATGGGTATATTAACAAGCAAGTATATGGGGACAAAAAAGGTAAAACTCGTTCTCAACCCGCCCCATTGTCATGCCTAACCTGTACAAATAATCTTGTTGACTATAATCTGCATTTGCATAAAGATATATTAAGTGTATAATGCAATTTAGGTAATGTAATGTTTAAAAATCTGAACATCAATAATTTTTTTAAAGAATTTGACTTCATAATTATAAAATAATTTATATTATGAAACTTATAGAGTAGATAAAATCTAAGGATATTTTTTCATTATTTGGTAGTTTGTTTGGTTAGAGGAATCAATGGAAATTGAAAAAAGAAATAATGGTATAGGACCATATATAGTGGAGAGTTTGGATAATAGATGAAATTAAGAAAGGAGCAGGTGCATATAAGTTAGGGAATATGATTAGGTTTGAATCGTTTGGTAATGATGATGAGTCAAAGGTCAAAGATGAAGAAATTAGAAGGAAAGTGGGGGGTCCAGGTTGTCTAACCTCTTTATTGAGCAAAAAACAACTTTCGTGTGGATAACAATAACGGGTGCTTGCCATCCTTAGTAAAGTGGTCCTATCCGTAGACGTGGTTGGTTCAACAAGTGACACCTACGTTAGATATTCCTTCATTTTCAATTAACCAACTAGTAATTGCATCCGTAAATCACAAAAATACGAAGGAGTTTAACTCATTTGATAAAAAGATAATGCATAATGTATGTATGGATAGGAGTTTGAATCTTAGATACTCTATTTATTCATTTTTAAAATTTGACAAAAATAAATAAAAATTAAATAAATAACATTGCTGAATTTTAAGAAATAAAGCTCGAGTTTTGCCGTGACAATGAAATTTTTGTTTTGGTTGTCTAATTAATTTTTTTTTTGCTAGTATAAACCAAATAGTGGTAAATATATTGATCCTTGTTATCATGCTAATATCTCAAAATTCCAAAGGGTCGATGTCTATATTAATGGATGGGGTATATCTTAAACAGTTTATGACCTGTATTTTCTTATAAAAATTCAACTTGGTTTGAATAGAATAGTGCTTCCTTTGAAATTTATGTTGATGGTCCTTCGACCTCTCAACAACTAACTAGAAAATGTATAGATAGATAGATGAGCAAACGCATCAAAAATAAAGTCCAATGCTATAACAACAGTTGGGTGAGATATTTGAACAATATAATCCGTTTGATTTCCTTAATAGAGGAGTTAAAATTGATTCTAAAAATCTAAAATTGTCTTTTACATGTTTAGGTTTTTCTTTAGTAGAATTGATTTTGAACTTTTGATTATAATTTAAGGGTAGAACTTGAAATTTTTTATTTCAACAATTGATTTTTAATCTTCACTTTATTTTTTAAATTGGTTTTACATAAATGCATCCGAACATAAATCACATTACATTTAAATCACTAGTACCGGATGATGGAACATCGCGTGATATTTTTTGCTATGTTTTTTTATTATTTTCATTGCATTTGAAGGAAAATAAGAGGTCATTTGAGGAAGTTGTCGATAGTTTGAGGAATATTTTGTATTGTTTTCATTCAAGTCGTTGCAATTAAGTTTTATCTTAAATCATGCAACTTCATGGCTGTTTTGAGTATTTTTAGTGAGAAATCATGTAAATCGGAAAAACAGAACATCACATGAAGAATCGAGGATATGACGATTGAAGATCAATCGTTCAGAAGGTCTTTGAAGTCAATACAAGTTGAAGAAAATTCATTTCAAATTCCAAGGCAATTCAAGACGGAAGAACGCTCGAAAAAGGGACGAAATTGCAAAATTCGCAAAGGAGCTACTGGATCATTCGCCCTACACATGAACATGTTACCATGCACATGAGGCAGCTCGGGCTACTGTCTCATGCGCCCCTGTGCCTCATCCCATGCGCCTTGTGCATGCCTTACATGCAGAAAAAGATGTTTGCTTGTTTTTAAAGTTGGATCAATGGAAAAATTTCAATCTTATTCTCTTAACCCCTAAGTAATAATGCACTATAAATAGAAACTCTTGCACACTCTTTTATTCATTCAAAAATCTAGTGGTAGGGGTGGGAAAGAGTCAGACCACCCGACAAAGACCTATGGCTTAGCCTATTTAAGGCCCAGCTCGACCTAGCCTTTTTAGTAAAAGATTCAGGCCTAGGGTTTTTAAAACGTCTTTTTACTTAAATAGGTCAGGCTTGAGCATATCAAGTCTAACAGGCTAGCCTATATATATACCTCTATGTAAATAATATTTCCAATAAAGATGAAATTATATGATACGTCACCATAATAATACATTAATATTTATTATATTCAAAGAAAATATTTTATATTAGCAATTCTTTTTAATAGTAATAAATTTTAGAAGATAGTTGCATTGCGTAGAAATTCTACAATCCATTTTATCCTCTCAACTCTTTTTATTTGATTAACTCTTTTAACTATGACCATAATCATTTAAACTATTATTTTCTACAAAAATTTCATGTTTACAACATTCTTGTCGTTTATTTGACAAAAATCATGTCTAAAACTTAATAAAAATGGCATACTTGAAAGATATGAGTCTGAACCTTAATATAAAGTATGCCTTTAAATAGCCCAGGCCTTGAAAACTGACCTATTACAAGCCAAAGGCCAAACTCAGGCTTATACTTTTTATAGGGATATGACTCGTCTTAAGGGAACGCGGCAATTGTAACTGATTGTATTGCGATGGTATTAAAATAAAACTTCCAATGTTATATCATGGGGTCATATTCTACTTTCTTAAATTCAAAGACGAGTCATAAACTAATAATCAATCGATTTAATTCCAACAAAGACGGAAAGGGGTTCAACGATTCTCTAATTGTTGTTAAGCTTCTGAATCAAAATCTAATTCTGCATAGGACATGGCAATTAAAACCCTCTAAACCACTTAATCTCTTTTAAATTCATTATTTCCAATAAATTCTACTATTCACCAAGTTGAACAACAATCTTTGTGAAGGGAATATAAATTACTACTTTATTACTTGCCTACGATTTGATGCACTCGCCAATTTCGTCCATCAGTAGCCAAAATCAATCTTTCCTTTAAAATAAAATCAATTTACTTCAAATAAATCCAGGTCATTGCATAACAAAACATACACTTTTTTATATTCCATGCATTACACAATTTCTATTGTGTTTGATTTAGTGCATAACAAAACATACACTTTTTTATATTCCATGCATTACACAATTTCTATTGTGTTTGATTTAGTGATTTTCTGAATCTTGTGCATCACTTATACATGATATTTTGTCTTATAGGATAGTCTTTTGTTTCAAATACAAGCTATATAAAATACAAAAAATATCATTTGTATTTTTTGCTCAATAACATTACTCCTCATCTCATACCTCTCTCTATTAATTAATACTCCCTCAGTCTCTATTTATTATTAATAAATCTCTCTGTTATTATGGACCACATACATCATTAATTAAATTAATCTAAAAAATTAAATTTTGCCTATAATTGACAATAGATGAAGTATAAAAGTTAGAAGTTGTATAAAAATTCAATGTTGATGTTAGATTTTGAATTTTGATCAGGAAAACACGAGAATTAAATTTTTTGTCAATAGTAATAAATTTGACGATTGATATTGTTTTACTACTTTACCTTTTCGGAGAGAAAATTGGTTTAAATTTTCATCATTATGTTTAGAGTGATTCACACTTCCCTCTCCTTTGAGGAGTTTGAAATACATTCATCTCATATATTAAAATATACATTTTTTCTCTTGAAAAGTAAAAGGGAGTAAATTACACTTCTTCTTAAGAGATGCTCAAATTACAAACTTCACCATTAAAAATTCAATATATATTAAACTTTAATCAACTTTAACAAAAGTAAATACTTCTATGATATCTGCTAACTATTACCACCATTTATGAAACTATATATTCTTTAATAATTTTCATATCAATAATAATTAAATTTAAATTTGATTTTTAATCGTTAATTTAATGTTTAAGAATATAAAATTCATTTTTCAATAGCCCTATATTTACATGAGGTATAATTTTTTCTAATATATGTTACATAAAAGAGGAGGGCAGTGAAAAATTTAAACATAAGAGGAGAGGATAATGTAATTTAAACAACTTTAAAAAAAAGTGTAATTTACTTTAATATTCATTATAGACTCCATAAAATATATAATATAATTAAGAGTATGTTTGTAAAAAGAATAATTTATAAGATTGATATTAAGTGAAGGTGGTCATATAAAAACAGACAAGAAAAATCATCTAGAAGATCCAATATTAATAAGAGAATATAGAGATACGATAAAGGGAAGGGGAGGGAGGGAGGGAGGAATAAGTGAATGAGAGGGGGGATGAAATAAATGTGAGAGCTACTAGAGACATGTGTTTCAGACCGACCCAATACTCATTTTTTCAACGAGCCAGGTCACCCCAAGTCACTAGAGCTCACACATACCATAACATAGACTTGTCGTAAATCCACTAAATCAAGGTCGATAAAGATGATCTAGGCCGTCCATAAAAATTAAAATGATGTACTAAGGACCGATACTTCCTTCGACCTTAATTATAAGAAAAAATGTAAGACAAACAATGATGTATTTAGAATAAATTTTAAAACAATTACGTCAACTTTGTTTTACATGTTTTTGTTTAGAAGAATGTTATGACATTGGTTAAACATGCAAAACAAGTAAATTTTCATGAAAAAATTGTGTAATTATTATTTGATCAAAAAAACATCTTATATTTTCAGGACAAAATTTTTATTTGTAGATTTCTTAATCAGATGACACCGGTTAGGAAGACTCATTTGTTTATAATCAAGGTTAGGGAAATTAAATTTAAACCTAAGTAAGTGTAATACTCCCTCCGTTTCACAATGAGTGTCACTTTAGCAAAAAAAATTGTTTCAAAATGAATGTCACTTTACATTTTCAATACAACTTAAAAAAAAAATCTTCCAACTTTACCCTCAATAAATACTCCAACTATTCTCTCACACAATTTTCAATGCAACTTTAAATTTATCTTTTTCTTAAAAAGTAAGGGCAGTTTAGTAAAAGTGTCATGTCTAATGATTATTTCATTTCATTTTTTAATCTGTGTGTCAAAATTTTAAACGACATTCATTGTAAAACGATGAGAGTATTTAATTTTACATGTGTTGGATTGAATTTTTAATGCTTATCGGTAAGAGTTTAAGGATTGAGTTGACTGAGACTCTATTAGATAAGATTTGCTTAGAATCCCTAAAACTAAAACTTGCTTAGAAAGAAAATGTATACTTTATAAGACAAGTAGTATAGGTTATATGGAGTTTGGTTGAAGGTGAGTAGATTTTGTGATGTTTGGAAGTGGATGAGAATTGAGAGGACGGTGGGTGAATTTGGAGGCACGCGTGTGGGAAGAGACAAATGCGGCCCAGAAGCACGAGCATGAAAGAAGGACGTTCAAGTGTGACCCTATTGTCTCTGGTCAACCCGGCAATGTTTTGCAACTACAGCTTCTTCCAAAACACACTGTTCCCTTCTTTGCACGTGTATTCCAGCTGTTTTTATCCTCTCTTTGTATACTGTTTCTAGTATTTTGTACTATTTCCCTCCCTAGCTCTACACATGGAATTTCCAACTTTCATTTCTCAATATTTATTTTACTTTCTCGTCTCAAATTATATGAAGTTTTAACCATTTTACATGTATTAAACTTTTGTTGGAAAAAATGATATTATTAATTATTTTACAAAATTATTCTTAATAAATGTTATGAGAAAAACAAATTAACGAATTGAAAAGAAGAAAGTAATAAATAGTTAATGTTATACACACAAAAAATTAGCTAAGGTTACAATATGAAAAGTAACATTAATGCTTAATTGATATTATAATTTATGATAATTTTTTTTTCAAAATGATTTATAATTTGAGACGAAGATAGTATTTAGTAGTACTAGTGGTACTACTAAGGAGAAAATCTTGCTTGAATACAAACTTTTGGACACAAGATTCAAGCATTCTCGTAAAAGAAAAAAAATAGATAAAAAAGAATAAAATTACACGTACTTTTAAAATAATGGGTTAAATATGTTTTTGAAAATAATGGGTTAAATATGTTTTTGGTTCCTGTAAATATACAAACTTTTGTTTTAGTCCCTCTACAACTTTCCTTCAACTTTTAGTCCCTATAAAATTTCCAATCACTACTTTTTGTTCCTATTTTTAAGTAAATTTTAGTATTTTTCAATGAAATTGTGCAGAAATATATAGAATATTGTAAAAATCACTAAAAAAAATAGAATTTTTTTAACAAAACATGAATTAAATATGAATTTTTTACCACAAAAAATATAAAAATTCATATTTAATTCATGTTTTGGTAAAAAATTCTAATTTT
>Ga0315913_1007361_pt1 | contig 13217 bp, 7 predicted proteins | sample MpolsnodulesMG_FD_207736 | JGI IMG/M metagenome (GOLD analysis project Ga0315913, IMG submission 207736) | Medicago polymorpha root nodule microbial communities from Los Angeles, California, United States - small nodules | ecosystem: Host-associated > Plants > Roots > Nodule | place: USA... | reverse complement strand
TAGACACTTGAGAGCGATGATACAACACGATTCTCTTCTACCTTAAACAAAGTTTTGAGTTTAAATCCAAGTATAGCCATTTAACAACGTCAAAACTCTTACAGAGAGTTTGTCAACTGTTAGAGTCCACAAGGTTCGAGAAATTAGTCTCTGCAAAAACAAAATATAAAGAGCACAAATGCTACTTTGTTTACCGTATAAAATTCAAATTATATAATACCAATTACCAAGCATATATAAATTTAAACACAAAAAATTATAGTAATTAATCTCTACATTTCAATTAAGAAATTAAGATATTCTAACTCGTCCTACTACTACAACACTTGTTAACGGTGTAAAATGCTTCAGAGCCATGGTCTCTCATATTATGTTTGCAAATGATCTATTATTGTTTGGTGAAGCTACGAAGGTTAAAATGAATTGTGTTACAAAATGCTTTGCATAAGTTTTGCATGCTCTCCGGTCAAGTTTGTGTTTTTTCGTGATTTTGTCGTCTAAGTACGGTGTTGTGTTGTTCGTCATCTTGTACGGTGTTGTTTAGTTTCACATATTGTTGTGCGGTGTTCGTTTGGTTCTTATTGAAATATCAACTTGAGACAATCACAAATTCAATCAATGATTTGGACGTCAACGTTGTAGATCATGAAGCATTAGTATTCTGGTGATTTAGATTTTTTCATATTATTTGTAGACATATTGTCGTTGTATGCTATTAACTTGGATGCTATGAGTTTGTTTGCTGATTCACAATTTACGTTTTCAGCGATATTGATCAAGTTACTGTCTCTGATGTATTTTATCAATTTGAATGAATGAATATCGTTTTGCTTTTGTAAAAAAAACCATTTAGAAGAAAACTAGTTTTCTTTTGAGCTAATAGTCGATTTGGTCCCTGAATGTGTAATGAGTAGTCACAATAATCTCTTAATGTATCAAAATTTCAAAATAGTTTTCGATTATGCACTCTGCTAGTCAATATAGTCTTTGACGTTAAAATAATCTCTCAATACGCACAATAACTGATTTTATATAGGGATTGAAATGATAATAAGTACGTATTTATAAGGACTAATATGATAATAAGTATATTGAAGGACTGATATGACAATATTAATGAAGAATTTTAGTATCAAGGACTATTTTAACTAACGAAGTGCACAATCAATTACTATTTTGAAATTTCGATACATAGAAGGACTATTATGGCTACTTGTCACACATTCAAGGATCAAAATGACTATTTTCGAAAAATGTTTAGAGAGCATCTCATGAGTTGATGGTTCAATTATATGGCTAGAGGGAAACCAATCGACTTGCAATTGATATTTTTAATAATATTTTAAAATATATATTGCAGTTAACCATTTTATTTACGTCAAAACATAACTATTTGGCAAGGGTCTAAAACAAATATATTTTTTTGCCAAGACCAAAATCTTTTTTCGCTACATTTGCGAAGACTAAATGTATATTTTCATAGAAAGAAAATTGGATCAATAATCATTTTGGTCTTTAAATGTGCAAAAATAGCCATATTAATCTCTAAGGTATAAAAAAATTTAAAATAGTTTTTGATTGTTTCGTATTAATCAATGTAATCTCTGATATTAACATAATCTTTCAATATTGACAACAATTATTTCTATATTATAATGAATAATACGTAAATATTTATAGAAATGTATATGTCAACAAATAAATAAAATATATTTAGAGATTGGTATGATAATATATTAGCGAAACATCTAACCGAAAGAAAATTAATCTGAAATAGTTAAACAAAACGACGTCGTAGTGCGAGTATAATTGGTCGTGTTAGACCGAGAGAATTTTTAGGGCTGAAAACGCAAAACAAAAAAGCACTTAATTCATTTTCATCGATTATTCTCAAAAGCCAAGTGAGAGAACACAAAAACACTCAACAATGGCGTCTTTGCTACAAGCGATTGTAGATCCAAAGAAAAACTGGTTCGCTGCTCAACACATGAAAGCCGTTTCCAAACGTCTTCGCAAATACGGTTCGTTCATCCTCTTATTTCTTCCTTTCGTTTTTTCCATTTCTCAAACCCTAATTTGTGAAATTGTATTGGATTTGTCAAATTAGGGTTACGATATGATGATTTGTATGATCCGTATTACGATTTGGATATTAAGGAGGCTTTGAATCGGCTTCCAAAGGAGGTTGTTGATGCTCGTCATGCTCGTCTTAAGCGTGCTATTGATCTTTCCATGAAACATGAGTATCTTCCTGAGGATCTTCAGGTAGGTTTGGTTTTTCGTTAATTTAATAAAAAATTGATTTTTTTTGGTTTTGTTTTGTTTTTGGTTGCTGCTGTCAAATTTTAGCTAGAAGCTAGATGAAATCGGTGTGTTTATATTGATAGAAATGGATGAAATAAATTGTAATAGAATCAATTGGTGAGTTTGGTTTCGTCTTTTAGATTGTTTAAATTTGTATTGAGAATGACATAGATATGTTGACGCTGGCAAAAAAAATTTAAAAATGAATTAATTCATGTCATTGTAAGTGTTAGTGCTACGTAGAGAATAACAAAAATTTATTGAAAGTCCTTGTGGGTGTGTTTATATATTGATGGAAATGGATGAATTTTAGTGAAATAGAATCAAATAACGAGATGGGTTTCATTGTTTATATTGTTTCTCGATCTTGTTGCACTAGGCAACAAACCTTTGTGAACCATTTCACGAAGTATGTGTCGCGGTTCCAAGTTATTAAAATGATTTTGGTTATAGTTTTCCGTGTGAAGTTTCCATACCAAGGCCCAATCCAATTAAGTCCGTAGCGTCTACCAATTTCGCCAAAACTTTCCTTTATTCATTTAGTGTTATTTTTTTATTTATGTTATCTCCGAAATATAAATAATTTTTAACAAAATCAAACTCATTCTGTCTTAAATTAATAGAAATTCCGCTTGTGGAATGCATTTCATTTAATATGTGTGGTTTTAAAATGCATAGAATAGCAGTGAAATCAGGGTTGTCATAAGCGCCCGCGTTGACCCGCATCGCGCCTGCTTTTGCCCGCAACTGCGCCCGCTTCATCCGCTTTCTCCAAACGCCGCGTTCGGCCGCTATTGACAACAGAGAGTGAAATGCAGCTAATGCTGTCTCAATTGTGATTTTATAAAAAAAAAATCGATCTCTATACAACCACAAGATAGAGTTGGATTCTCCATGAGTTTTTTTATTTAATTTAAACTAGGGTTATATCATTAACAAATCATCATTTTACTTTCTCCAATTTGGAGGTGTAAAAAGGAATATTGTTTATTTTTTGTTGCATTTCATTCCACTTTTATTGTAAACTATCCAAACAATAAATGAGAATTTGTATTCTATTTCATAGTACTGTCACTGGATATGTAAACATAATCTCTACAGAACAATTCAAATTTTTCAAAATGACCACTTGTGCAGTGTACTGTTGTGATTTTCTGTGAACATGCTTTGGTTTGATATTTGTGTATTGTTTATTTGAAAGTATCAAAGAAGATCTAAATATCTTGTTTGGTATGTGCTTGTATGAAGAGCATGTCTCTGATTGTTCTGAGCGTAAATGTCAAATTTTGAGCACTCATATCCTTTGTATCTGTTTTTGACAGGCAATGCAGACACCATTCAGGAGCTACCTTCAGGATATGCTGACCTTTGTAAGTGCTTTGTTTTATTTGTTTGACAGTTTCTAGGTGATTTGTTAATATTAGTAACTAATTGTGTGATTGTGGGTGTGTGTGTTTTGATATAACATTATATGGAGTCTGATTCCATACTTCTTGATTGTCTTTTTTTATTAAACATTTGTTGGCACTAAACTTGACAGTGTGAATTGATATTACTTCCTTTGCTTGTCTTGATTGTCTTCTACCCAAATATACTTCAATCTTATCCTTAAATACATTGCTTAGATTGTTAGAACTCTTGGTGCGAATGAAACTCAACCATTTCAACAAATATAGTAGCATAATTGAGGATATTCTTTGTTTTCAATTTATTTAAGAAACATGCAAAATCTTATGTTTCAATTCATTTTTGTAGTTCCTTTTGTTAGTTCATATTTGCTAGAGTAGATGGATTATTAATAATTATTTTTAAGCTTAGAATAGCCTGTGTCTGTATTTCTGTTTTCATTCTTTATTTTCATCATTCTCACCTTTTTTATTTATAAAATTGTTTTCCTTATTTTCAAATATTTATATAGGAAAAGGTAAATACCAGAAGAGTTTGTTTTCATTGGGACATATACTAAACCTTGAAAATAGTAATCAAATGAAAAAACAAGGCAATATTTTTGTAATTCATTGGGCCCTGCACATGTAGATGGGTCTTAACAGGGTCTATGACTAATGGATTCCACATATTTGCCCCACACAAGTAGACGATATTGAACATGGTTAGTGACCCAAAAACCCTTCAAATTTTACCCCTAGTCTAGAAGTTTCACTTCAGAACCAAGACCTGCTAAAGACATGGCAATCATGGGCCATGGCAGTTTGATTGTGAGGAAGGATTCCAGAGGTTGAACAACCCTTGAGCTGAGTACTGTGGAGACCCGATGTTGGGGCATGATACCAGCTGATATGGAATCTAACGCATTGATAAGTTGGATTGGTTACTGGATTGTCCTCTTACATAGTTTCTGATGCATATGGGTAACAGATTGTTGATAATTTAGTAGAACTTTTGCACATGGATGTTGGATGCAGTTTAGATTCAAGGATTTCCACTTTCTTTTTTTCTATTTCCATCCCCTGCCATCTATGTGTGTATCCTTGATCTAATAGGTGTTTTTTCTATGTTCGTATTCTTAGAGTCCCATAAAGAACCACTCCCAGTTGAAGACCTTAAGCCATTGCTTCTGAATTAAACACACTCTCCAGTGTTGTTCAATGGTGGTCATGGTAGCCGCTATGGTAGAATGGCGTGTCAGAGTTTTAAACAACCACCATAGGAAATTTGTGATGGGATGCCTGTCATGGCCCGTGCCGTTGGTTATACGGCAGGTTTTTGGCCTTCTGCCATCGACAGCACTGACCCTCACAGCATCATGGTTCTTTATTTAACATGTTAACTAATAGGGTACTTTTTGTCATTTGTATATACATCCTCTCATTTTCTATTCAACTAAATGAGAGAAGAGATAATTTGAATTTCATTTCGTTGTTCTCTGCATCCAAACAAATATAAAATCATTTCAATTTGCATTTTCTTTCCTCGTTGTTTTTGTTCCATTTTCATCACCATCCAAACTAAGTGTAATAGCAATATGCAAAATCTAGCTTTAATTTAAAATGTTATAAAATGAAGCTGTTGCTGACCCATCCTACTTGTTAGATTTTATTTTGATGAGCGGTGTTGGCAACACTCTAACCCTCTCTTTCTAGCACTCACTCTTTCATTGAATGGAATTCATGTGGGGCTCATTTGTAGAATGGTGAGACCCAGATAAATTTTACCTACTAAGAGAGTGAATGACGAAAAGTGAGTGTTAGCACTCTTATTTTGATTGCTTGCATGTGTTACTTCAAAAAATTCTAAGCACATAAGAATGTCTCACTGTGATTTGATGAGTGTTGTACTGAGTTACGAGAATTACATGTACATGTAGCAGAAAGTGTTATTTTGGAAAATCAACAGCCCTATAACTGCTATATGCGATGCTAAATGCTTTCCGACCCACAATTTTCAGGTGAAGAGGGAACGAGCAGAGCGTGAAGCATTGGGTGGTTTGCCCCTGTATCAACGAACCCTTCCATAAGTGCATTGAGTAGTATCGCTTGAAGCTATTTTGATTGGAATTGGATGTTAAAATGTACTACTGTTGTGGTAGAATGTTTTGGTTGATGATGAAATCTTGGACAGCTTTGATAAATCCTTATATGGACCACATTTTTTTGGTGCTGTAAACTTCCCTCTCGGGCTTTTTCTAATAAATGGCAACAACAAACTCGTTTGCCTTTATAATTTATGGCTTGCATGTTCATTTTACCCTGTCTTCATTGGTATCATTTCTTGTTTGGTAGATATAGCTGTTGTATATTTTACATGAACATACCTTGCATTCTGACTTCCCAAAATAAAAGATGGAGTAAGTGTTCAAGGATCAAAATGATAACTGCTGTTTGTGATGTTCTTTTAGAGTGAAATGTGGAATATTATTTTACACGATCATAATGCAAGTTCATACCCTTTTCTAATTTCGAATAGAATAATAGCACAAACAGTACCGTACTTACTAAACCCAAAGTCATGTTTTGGGGTGTTTGGAATTATTATTTGAAGAATCCTTTTAAATTAAATTTGTGGTTGGTCCCTGAAAATGTCGTGATATGCAATTTGGTGTCCATGCCAAGATGGTATAAAGATAGAGCTCAGAAACCCTGTGAGATACATCCCTACACATATTTCTTCTGCGAATATAATATCGAGAAATGATATTTGTACAACTACTTTTAGACAACTTTCTCTCTCACACTCACATTCTATTCTTACTCTCTCTCTCTCTCTTCTTTTTTCTCTCTCCATTATTTTTTGCCAATGAAAAGTGAGAAAAGGAAGGTTGTACCAAATGGTTGTTCAAATATCATTGCTCTACAACATCAGAGCAGTATCCTAAACTCACCAAGTAAGTGGATTTAAAGAAGAAAAAAACTGAACAGTTATTAATAAGACAACATATTAAAACTCAAGTAAGCAGCAACACTCTTCTCGTCGGAATCCAAATCTATTAGAAGCTATCACAGGGTTACGAGTAGCAGGGCATGCCACCATTGCTACCGTAGGGTTACGAGCAGGATGTGCCACCGTTGAACATCAATTTTGGCTGACTGTGTAATATTTGATAACAGAGAAATTAAACAAGGACAGAGAGGTTTTAGGATTAACGAGCGAAAAAGACAAGTTCTAGGATCTGTATATCACCATAGTTAGATTTAAACTTTTTCTGAAATTGACTACTGTCCTCGTTCTTCGCCGTAAATGTCACCTATATTTTTTTTAACAAAAAGAACATAAGTAACAAAAACGATAATTTGATCTTATTTGCTTTTATAATGTGACTTTAATCTATTAAGTTTGACATAGAGATTGAATATAAGAATACCTCCAAAAATTTGAGAGTAATAAGTTGAAGTGTACTATTGTACGCCAAAAAAATAATAATTGAAACGTACTTGGCTCATTTTCTCCTTAGGAGAACACATGACATTAAAACCATCCACTCCCTAACCATAATAGACATTCCACGTGAATCCATGAGAAGGTTGTCCTACATTAGCAAAAAGCCATCCACCGGTCTATTAAGTCGCTCATTATATGTCCACAATAGTTAATAGCTATTCCTAAAGTTTTGAGTACGACGTATGTAGGACAAAAATAGGGAGATCAACCTATCGTACCAAAGTGAATGCTCATTCAACTCCTAAATCGATTAGTGTGCAAAAAAATATATTACAAATATAGCTATGGTAGCAAATGTTATATGAGCATCCATAATCGTATTAAACTAAGAACTCTGGAACGAGTTATATATATACATCATTTATTTATAAAAGATTGTATATTAAGGATTCAATGATTCTAATCATAGTAAATTAGAAAGAGTCATTAAACATATTCACTAATTTGTACTTTAGCATAAACAAACAACAAGTTGCACCACTAAGCCTTTTTGGATGACAAAATCAATCATCGTAAATACAACATTTATGAACCATTTGGGATGTGCATTTAGAAAAGAAAATTAAAAGAGCAAGAATCACATGAATTTAAGACGGGTGAGACCAATTTTTAAAGAGAGATAATCATTGCATAGTTGTCACTAACTAACATATCCTTTTTTTTCCCCTCCAATGAGTCCTCAATAGGTTGAATTCTTTATTAAGCAAATGACTCTCCATTAAAAATAGTCTTCTTTTTTATGGTCGTGTACAATCCAAGACTATTTGGTTCAAGAGATCATGATTATACTTTAGAAAAAGAAAAATCAAGTGAAAGAAAAATAGATTTGTAATTTTTGAAGATGAAAGATGAAGGTAATGTTTTTTACATCACATTAATAAGCTCAATGAGACGATATCATGATTAGAGGTGTCAATAGAGCCCCAAATTTCAAAGCCCACTTAAAAAAGCCTTTACCAAATCCACTAAGTTAAAACCCCATAATTCAACAAAATTATTTGGGGTCAAGCCCACTATAAAATCTACTTATTTGTGGGCTTAAAAAAGCCCCATATTAATTATTTCAAAATAAAAAGTTTGTTTGGGCAAAAAAAAAAAAATTGGGTAAAAAATGTGTTTTTTTTTGGTAAAAAAAAGTTTTTTTCTAGAAATTTTGGGGCCTTTTGATTTTTTTTATTTGTGGGCTTGCATGAATGTGGGTCGTTTAATCTTGTGAATTTTCAAGCCCCCTCACTATGTGGACTATGGCCAAAACTTCAAGGCCCCATGATATTGACACCTCTAATCATGATTTATGCATGCGAGGCAAAATATCAAAGATGAGTGAATCATCAACTTCGTCCCTGAATTTTCACGGGTCGGCCAACTTCGTCCCTCAATTATGCGAAATATCAATTTAATCCCTGAATTTGTTAAATGTCAATCAAGTTAGTCCTTCTGTTCAAACAGAGCGTTAACGGGGTTGACGTGGCCGTTAACCTCTCACATGTCAGACGCCACCTAGGCAGAGACTAATTTGGCCGATAATAACAAACATTTCGAAGGACTAAATTGATTGATTTGCAGAAAATGTTTTGGCTTTCTTCCTAAATGGCTCTTTTCTTCCCCAACAGCTATTTCTTCCCCAATTGTATAAAATTGAAACCCTAATTACACAATCTGCAATCTACACTCTATAATCACGAAAATTTCCTCCAATAATAAGTGGTCCAGTTTTGCCCCAATTCAAAAAACTCCAAACCCTAATTTTTTTCGTATTGAATCTGAAAGCCAAAATCCTCAAAATTTCTTGAAGCAAAACTATTGAAATTGAATCTGAAATGATGGGGGTTGGGAATATGGAAAAAAACGGTTATGAAAGTCAAGCTTCATCTTCAAGTTCCAAGTTTAATGGTGTTGTGAGAGTGCTTGAATGTTGGTGTCCTACAATTTGTGTTGTTAGAAAATCCAATACTTCAAAAAACCCAGGAAGGCCATTTTATGCTTGCCTCTACCAAAGGTTGGTTTAACTAATGAAAAGAGGTTGAAGATGATTGAGAAATATAATCTTACTATAATAATATTGCCATCAAATTAGTCCCTGAGTTATTTCTCTATCTATTAAATAGATCCCTACATTATATAAAAAACCATCAAATAAGTCCCTGAATTGTTTAATCAGATATCAAATTGATCCTTGAAAACAACTGTCTCAAAAACGTAACAAACACAAACAAAGAACAAGGCGAGCATCAACGATCACAAAACAAAATAAACAACATGATCAAAACTTAAAACGAAAACACAAAAAAACGGACAAAAACAGGGTGAATACGAACACAAAAACGTGATAAACAACAGGAAAGGTGTTACCTTTAATCATAGCCAAACACACAAACTTCAAAAACGTCAGAATCGCCGGAGATGATGATGATTTTGGAGAGGTGAAAATGGAGGAAGTTTTAGCGGGAAGAAGAAGGGTCAAGGACGTTTTTGATGTTCTGAAATGTGAAGAAGGAGGTATGGGTAATGTAGGGGCAAAATGGGAAAAGCAGAAAAAATAAACTGAAAAGTGAAAACTTAACTTTTTCCAATTCAATCAAATTAGTCCCTGAACACGTAGCTTCCTTCTTGCCACGCGTACAAGACAACACAGCATGCAGGGCGACAGCTCAGCATGGCTAACGAAGCACTTGGACGAAGAGACCTTTTTGATGGACGTTTGACAAATTCAGGAACTAAGTTGATATTTCGAATAATTGAGGGACGGAGTTGGCCGACGCGTGAAAATTCAGAGACGAATTTGATGGTTCACTCTATCAAAGATGAAGAGCAGGTATTACTTTGTTGGCTTCATTGTGATAATCTTATAAATTACTAATGTGGTCAATTTTAGCATGGAAAAATTCTCTGAGAGTCGACAAATGATGAATGGTGATAAATATTCTAAAAATAATCAAATACTAACAACAAAAGGTGAGCAAGTAAAAAAGAATTATGTTGATCAACATGATAAAAGATTTCAATCAAGAGATATGTGCATTGTTAAGTGTTACATGTTTAAAGAAGAAGACAGTAAAATTGAAGGTTGCTTCTTGCGAGGATGAAATCGATGATAAAGTGAAGAAATATTAAACTTTGGATGAAGGAAGGATATTTTGTTTTAAAGTGGATACTTATCAACCTCCCATGTCGAGTATGGTGAAGAAGAAAGAAGTAGTTAGTTATACTATATATCAGGAGTTAATTTGAGTTTAACTCACCGTAGAAACTCTATTCATGTGTATGTATTGGAGAATCAGATAGTTTAGTGTCTTTTAGTGCTCGTTTGGTTTAGTGGTGGTTTTTAAAGAATCACGGTGGATTTTCACGCTTTCACAAAAACGTTTTTGTAGCTTCGGGATTTCCACGTCCAACTTGTCTTGGGACGTGATATTTACATTGGAAAAGCTAATCCAAACACGTACAATTTATCCGTGTGAAATTGTGTGAATTTTTTTTCAAGTGTGTTCTTGTAAAAATTGCAAGTTGAGCAATTAAATGTTATTTTTTCTAGAATATTATGCATGTGGATATAAAGTGTGGAGGCCTATTAAATTTATGAGTATCATTTTATTTCTTTTTTAACTTTTAGTGAGTATGCTTCCGTTTGTGTGAAAATTTTCGTTTGTTGGTTTCCCAACAAAATCAATAGAAAATATTGCCCTCATTTTTCTATTATAATAATTGACTTAAACATTAATTCTTTGGGAACTAGTATTCATATATAGGCTTCCCTAAAAAAAAATATTCATATAAAGGCTAGTCTTTTTTATAAGAAAAAATTATTTTAGGAGAGAATAAGGGGTATTCAAAATCCATTATAACAAGTTTATATCTATATGAAATACATTATAGACAAGTGAGTGGGTTAATCCACCAATTTCAGAAAACAGAATTTTTATTTCTACCTTTCCCACGAATAAACCAAAATCATGACAATCTCTTAATCCGATCTACATCCTCCATAGTATTGTCAATTTTTCCATTGAAAAGAATATTGGTGTGCTCCAACCAAATACACCACGTCATTGTTAACTAAATTAAATTTATTATTTTTGGGTAATAGTTATTTTGGTCCCTCAACATATCGAAATTTTAAAATGGTTTTTGATTGTGCACTTTGTTGGTTAAGATAGTCATTGACGTTAAAATAGTCGTTAAATGCTGACATTAACTCTTTTCATGTATGAATTAATATGACAATAAGTAATTACTTATAAAAGTACTTATAGAAACTTATATAATAAGCAAGTATATTGAGAGACTAGCATGACAATATTAAAGAAGTGTTTTAACGTAATAAACTATTTTGATTAACAAAGTATATAATGAGATACTATTTCAAAATTCCAATACATTGAAGGACTATTATATTACTCATTACACATTCAAACAACAATATAACTATTTTTTTTCATTCTTCCCTCTGCATGATAAGTTAAGCATAAAAAGTTATCAACCAATTCAGCCCCTCAATCTCTTGCATTCCAATCCAACCATTTGAAAACACAATCCCAAATTATCCTTGTCTTTGCACAACTAGTTTTTTAAGAACCAGTTATGAATAATCTTAATAATAGTTTTTTTTTTAAAAGACTTAATAATGTACTCCCTTCGTTCTATTTTAATTGATTTCTTGACTCATTTCATACTTATTAAGAAAAAGTGTATAAGTGAAAGAAATAGAAAAATGGTTCTGAGTGTCCTTATCAACTATTGGTGCATTCTTTTTTATCATAAATGCAAAGTATAATATATTGAATTGGAAATAGTGAAAGTAGTATTAATTAGTGTTATAATTGAAAGAAAATAATTAATACTGTATTGAAAAGTGAAATGAGTCAATTTTTCTAGGACAATATTTTTTTGTAAATGGTTCAATTATTATGGAACGGAGGGAGCAGTTGTGTAGTTGTGTATTGAAGTATAAACTCTAGTCCTATTTACACAGATGTTGTGTACTAAATATGAATAAAACAAAGGGATAAGATAACGATAGTGAGAAGACACTTGAAAAAAGGATAACGATAGTGAGATAAACAATATTTTTTTTGTTTTTCTTTTTAAGGGTTGTTTTTTGTTTGTTGTTGTTTCTGATGAGATAGTGAGATAACAATTTGATATAGTCATCCATAAAATTTGATAACAATTTTAAACTTTGCTAAGAAAAATATAGTGGGATAAAAACTTAGTTGTTGTGAACTCGGCTCAAAATTATATTTATAAACTTTGATGTATGGAGCAAAGGAAGTAGTAATCAATATCAAAGTAACAATAAACAACAACAACGATAACATACTTAGATCTAATCTAGGAATCAAGTGAAAACCCAAAAAACCACAAACAAAAATAAAGAGAGAAGAGAAACAAACACAACAAGAAATGTTTACCAGTTCGGACCAACAATGACCTACTCTAGGGGAAAAATTGATCTCTTCAATCAACTATCAATGAGTTCTTTACAAAGAGATATAAAAAAGTTACAAGAAATGAGCTTCAACAAACTCACCAAGAAAAAACTTAATTTCTACCTTTTTTTCCCAATCTCTTTCCAAGAGCAAAAGACTCAATGATTTCACTCACCTAAGGTATTTACAAATATTTTCCTAACTCAAGAGAACTCTCACCAAAGACACCCAACCTTCAAATTACCTCCTTTGACTTCTCATGTTTCTCTCTCTTGAAGCTCTGCACAAAACATGAAGAATGAAGCCTTATATAGTGCACAAATCCTGTCAAATGTGTTCCTCGATTTACACACATCATGCAATAATTTCACGTTAGTACACAGTACAATATTAACAATATCTAGAAATCGTGTCACGATTTTATCCTTCCAGACTACGATTTTTGTCGAAGCAAAACCTCCAAAACCTTAACCAAATCGTGTCACGATTTCTCCATATCGAGACACGATTTTTGCCAAACTTCAATCATAAATTTTGAATCAATTCTCAACATTAGCGAATAAAAAAAGTACAATATTATTTTCTAGC
>Ga0315913_1007360_pt1 | contig 13217 bp, 8 predicted proteins | sample MpolsnodulesMG_FD_207736 | JGI IMG/M metagenome (GOLD analysis project Ga0315913, IMG submission 207736) | Medicago polymorpha root nodule microbial communities from Los Angeles, California, United States - small nodules | ecosystem: Host-associated > Plants > Roots > Nodule | place: USA... | reverse complement strand
GAACAAAACACAATTAGCAAAAGATGGGGTGCAAAATCGCTCAAAAAAAAGAGGGGGTGCAAAATCGCACAATTAGCAAAAGATAGGGGAAAAAAGTGCAATTAAGCCAAACAAGAAAGTTATATAACCTTGGTCCTCTAAAAAACGAATGATAATATCAACAAAATTATACTGGAGTAATGTGTACTGGGTTAGGCTAACAAAAATATTCTTAAAACATTCGTGAAAGAAAGCAAAAATAGTAGGTTTATATTAGATTCAACAATATTTTAATTTTTTAAAGTTAAATTTATCATATTTCATTACTTCTCAATACAATATTTTTATTTTTATCTTTTTAATTGATTTTTTAAGGACACTATTTAACTTTCCCACATGTACTAATAAAATGACCACCAGTATTACTCCATCCGGTCTTATATATAATAAACAATTGACTTTTTAGATACATTTGATAATCGATGTATTTGGCCTAGAATGTATCCAAACACTTACAACACAAACCAAAGCTCTAACACATTACAGCCACTCAACTGAAGATAATTTAGATAATTCATTTTGCTAAATTGATTTTTGTTTAAGAGTGAAGAAATCAACAAATTCCAAGTTATTATAAACAATTATTAGTACCTACAAAGAGACATTTTAGGGTGCATATCCTATAACTTCATTCACACCTAAGTCTAACTTACTAATAACATGTTCCAATCCAATCCAAAATCACACAGAAGGGAAAAACTTGTTAAGGTTGAAAGGTAAAGAGTAAAACTCTTCACTCCTTGTATCTGTCTTGAATGAACTGAATCTGTCCCACCAATGCATGCCTCTGTCTTTACGAATTTGGTTGTCGTTTTTGTGCAAAGTTACATCGAAAAACAGTGCCAATATACCAGCAACAAATGCTCCTGATGAGAATGGGACATTGATCATGTCGTTGAACTGCCAAAATAAGAAATATTTAACACTTTTAGGTGCTTCGAACGAACAATTTTAAAAAATAATGCACATTCAACCAATGCTTTAAACACCGGAACAAATTGAACATGTCGGTTATTTATTTATCAATTGGTTCAACGGTCGTTAACCAACTGAACCAATCAATTTATGACTTAAAAGTATCGCTGGTTCGTTCGAACTCTGATTCGGTTTTTAAAATGTTGCATTAAACAATAAGATGGAGAGAACGTGTATATACCCATCTGGCATTAGTGTGCACTGGACCATAATGCTTAGTTGCTATGTACTCCTTGAAGTATTGTGGTACAGAAAATCCCATGTAAATAGAGAATCCAATAATGAATTTGGTTCTGAAGCTGTTCAAATTGCAAAACTGAAGGAAACTAAGTCCTGCAGAACCTGTATTAAAGAAAAATAATCAAATAAAAAAAAGGTTGAACAAATCAAACTTAAAGCCCCGTTTGGTGAAACAAATTAATTGAGCGCTTATAGAATAAGCACGTATCATATAAATGGTTATGAAGTTATGTCTACACTATTTCCATAAACTCAAATTATTTTTCTTATAAGCTATAAGTTGTTTTCATTAGCTATCATTGAGATCTTATGAAAATTAGGTGAAAATGCTTATGAAAATAGTTTACGAGCAAATCACAAATACTAACTTATGACCGTGGATAAGTACAATAAGTCAATCCAAACATGGTCTTAAACGAAATTATAACAAGCGAAACCCATATTATTTAGTTGATTATACATAGTTACATACCAACTAGAGAAAAGAGAAGGCAATATAATGCTGCAACTATTGGCATTGGGATTGAAGCAAACACAGCTCCAAATTTTCCTGCATATAAAGAAAACACTTCATAAGAAGTACACATTGGTTCACAAAGGAGGAAAGTAATTCTCAATATTCAGCCTTATGAACTTACCGAGAATGGAGAAAAAGATCATGAATCCGGCTGATATTTGAACAACCCTTCGACTACCAACCCGCGTCAAAGCTAACAGTCCAGCATTCTCACTAGGAAAAATTCAAGAATGTTTCTTAAAAATGATTCAGGCATACTCTCAGACTAAGAAAATGATATCATGTTTTGAACAAGAATCTTACATAGAAACTGATGATCCATTCCCGGTTCCAAAGATTCCGGATAATAGAATTCCTACACCCTGTTACATACGAAACAGTTACCAATGATGGTCACAAATGATAAGAAAAAAATGAAAATATGATTGCAGCATGATACTGATAATGGGTGGAATATGATCAGTAATCACTACTAGTTTTAACGCATGCAGATATTCATCATGTCATTTCTAATATGACAGTAGAGAGAATTCCACCGATTTAGATAGGACGAAAAAATAGTTTCAATTCACAGATATGTTTACCTGCCAACCAATGCCGCGGCTAAGTACCGAAGGTGGCACTGGAGTTGCACTTGCAAGCCTTGCAACAGCAATAAAACCACCAGTTGACTGCAGCAAATTGAAAAATATGTTAGAAACAATCATTAAAAATGTATGCAACAATCATGTATTTGCATGAATATAAATTGCAAGACAATAAGCTGAGAAAAACCATGGTATTCTAGAGAAGGACCTAAGTTCAAAATTCACTATACTCATCACTAAAATTAAAATAAACTAACCTCTATTTGTGCGACAAATGAAGCAGCCATCATAGCGAAAGCTTCTCCAGCATCAAATGTTGGAGCTCCCCATCGGAAAGGAGTTGGAGCGCTAATCCTGATTAATATATTTTATCAAAATAAATAGTTAGGAATTAACCAAAACTGAATCCATTTTTCTAGTCATAAAAGATATAGAAAATAACAAGTTTAATCGAACGCGTCCTCTAAAATATACCACTACCTAAAGTAAGGAATAAACGTTCACAAGACTCTTACCAAGATGCACCATGTATGAGTCCAGCACGGTCAGTTCTGCAAGTATCCTGAGTCTCATGTTCTGCGTTTTTATAAGCTTCACAACTAGTGAGAATAATAGCATAAACCCATACGATTATCACCGAAAATATAACCGCAAAGCGGGCGAAGATATGCCTTCCTCCTTTCATCATATGAGGCATGAACTGTTCAAAAAACACCCCTACTTTAGAATATAACACTAGCATGGAAGAAAGCAAAGGAAACAAAGAACCAACAAACTTTCACCTGTGAAAGGAATACTAGGACTACAATTTCTGGAAGTCCAATCTCAATACATTTTGCAAGCTAAGATTTAAAAGCCACAGTTAAGAAAGTATGAATCATAACAATGAATATGTTGATAATTCAAAAATGTAGGAAAAAAAATAAGGACTCGATATTGTTGTTGTAAATGTACATACCATTGGAAAACCTAACTCATAAAGTCCAAAGCCTGTCAGAGCAACCAAGGGAACAGCAGAGAGAGGGCTTATGAACCTAAAACAGAAGTTTGATGTAAAGGTTAATGTAAAATTTTCAACCCAACACAAAAGCTATTTTTTATCGTCTCTGCTAAAATCACAGTTTGAATGCGGGATTAATTTTGCCAAGCAGTGGCCAAATATTTGATTGTTGGCTAAAACCACACTTGACAGAGTGAGTAAAATTATTGTAACAAAAAACCAATGTGGCAAGAACGAACCTCACTACATGGCGCCAAAGGCCACTGAATCCAACAATAATTTGGAGGCTTGAAGCAACAATGAGCGCACCCTGCGTTCCACGCATAATCCTCTTAAACTTCTGCACATTGATCACAAATCAGATTGCCAGAAAAGGCTGTTGATATACCAAAAAAGACAAAACAATGAAAAATACAAGGTTTGTGATGAACCAACTTCCCGAGGATGCATAATGTCATCGTCGTAGCGACTGGCCAAGATGATTGAAATGGTAGTTGGCACAAATGTAAAGGATCCTCCGATAACTGCTGGTAGACGAGTCCCAAACAATGTTTGTATTAATGTGTTTATACCAGCCACAAACAAATGATTTTGAATCAGCATTGCTTTTTCTTCCTATTGAAACACAAATTAAGCTATTTGTTAAAAGAAAAAAACTATATAACATCATCAAAAATCAATTTTCCTTTTTTCTTACACATCAAGACTTACATTTCCTCCTCCCATCTGTGAAACTAGAGCGGTTGGTATCAAAACAGTTGTGCCCAACATCACCAAGTAATGTTGAAAACCAAGCATTATCGCCTCCGCTTCATTAGAATCATAATTCTAAGCTCAATAATCAACATTGAACACAAAGGTATAACACGAACTTGGATTAAACGCAGTCGGTGGTGGGTGCAGTCAACACCTCTAAACCATCCGATCAAGACCAAATGATTCAGATCTGATGACAGTTTTTATTTTCGTTCGATATAAAATTCCGAGGTTAAAATCTGGATCGTCTGATCTTGATCAGACGACTGCATGACTAGATTGACACTTGACTTCACTGAAATAAAAAGCAAAACAAGAAAATCTTCCTCATGAAATATTGAAGGACTAATAGATCATAAAGTTCAAAACTTTCAATCAAGTAGACAAACAAAAAAAGAATCAAACTCACAAAATCAAAACAAAAATACTTTACATAAACACATGAAGAAAAAATTATCTTAACGAGTTCTTCCAAAAAATAATCAAATTGATAAATGAAGAAAAATCATAATCACATTACAAATTAATAATCACTCTCATAAAAATAAAATAAAAACAAAAAACAGAAAAAGCTCAAATTTTTAACATGAAAACGTAAAAATGGATTCGAACTCACGCCAAGGTGGAGGACTTGTGATACAGTATGAAACATTTGGTAGTTGATCTTTCACTGGATGAGGTTGATACTCCTCTTGTTTAGGTGGTGGTGCACCTCCTCCTCCTCCACCTCCTGCCATTTTTCTTCTTCTCTTACTTCAATGAACTTGATTAATACAAATGTGAAATTTTTTTGTAACTTGTAATGCAAAATAAATTGTTTTCTTCTTTTTCTCTTTAATGGGAGTGAAATAGTCACATAATAAGGACAATGAAAAGTTAAGGGTGACGTAACTCTTTGACATAACTGTAATGCAATGCAAAAAATGTGCAAAGGTTTCTTATCCCAAAGAGAGAAAGAAAGAGAAGATGTGGAAAAAAGTGCAAGAAGCAAGTGTTTGTATTTCATTGCCTTTCTAAGCAAGAAAGAAAGAAACGCGGTTAATCTAATCTAATTTTGTAAAAAGTTTTTATTAGCATTAATGACACTGCCTTTAGTTTAGCATTTAATTAAAAGGTTTCTGAATTTTTTTCAAAGGACCACTCTATCTTTTTTTTTTCTTTTTCTAATAGCCTAATGGCTAGAGCCCACATATTTAAATGTAAGAAGTGGTGTGTCCGGGGTTCGAACCGCAGCCCTTGCATAAATTATGCAATGTCCTTACCAATTGAGCTAAGCTCACGGGGACAAGGACCACTATCACCCATCTATCTATGCATGTATAGTACTTGATTTGTCCATAATAAGTGATTCATTGGACCATTTCACATAGATCAAGAAAAATGCATAAATAAAATAGAGATAATAGTATTTTTATTAAAGGTTAAATAAGTTTTTCGTCCCTATAAATATATTAAATTTTGATTTTAGTCCTTAAAAAATAAAATGAGATGTTTTCATCACAAAATTTTTTGTTTTCTTTTTGGTCTCAAATAGATATATTTTTTACATGTTTGTGAATTTTTTTTTTAACATAACAAAATATATAAAAGTTCAACGTAATAAACATACATAATATAATATGAATATAATTTGAACATATAAGAGTTATATTTTTTAGCATACACCCTACAACATATATTAAATTTTTTAAAAATAGTTGAAATTGCATATCTTACATTCTAGCAAGTAATAATAAGTTTAACACTATCCTTAAAAAAAAAAAAAGTTTAACATTACAAAAGTTAACCGACATATATTAGACGTATTGTAATACGTGAAAAATCGAGCGCAAATCATCATTCATATAAACACGAGAAATAATATTTGATAGTATAACAACACCACCACCATATCAATCCAAAATCTCACTTAAACTTGACATAATATTTGCCAGTAGTATACCACCACCGTAACAATCCAAAGTTTTGTTTAAATCCCTCGTACTAAACAATGAATCGAAATCCAACGTATTAACAGCAAAATGCAAACAAAACAAAAGAACTATGTTTCAGAACATATCAATCAAGTAAGTGAATGCAAGTGAAACCGTGAATACAAATAAGCACCGTGTATAAATCTCACGGTTTTACCTGCAAAAGAAGCTGGTGGACCTACCTGCAAATAAAAAAAATATAGAGATTAAATTTAATATTGAGATTAAGAAGAAAAATCGAAATGATTAAAGGAAGGGGGGTGTAATTAGCTAGTCATGCTAAGGGCCAAACTAACTTGCCAACTCCAACCCAATATTAAAAAATAAATAAAAAATAGTTTGCGTTTAAAAACAAAAAACCTAATAGTTAAAAGAAAAAAACCAAACATGTTTGAAAAGACATGAATCGCCACTCTCTCTCTCTCTCTCTCTCTCTCTCTCTCTCTCTGTGGGTATGGTTCCTCTCTCTCTGCGACCAGATGAATATGGCTATTCCTCTCTTCGAAAACGTTTTATTTTTTGCCTTCTGCGACCAGATCTATGCTCTTTGTCTTCTGCCAAGGTTAAAGTTTTGATTTTTATGATTCTGACTCTTTGTTAAAATTATAGTTTTTGATTTTTATGCATATGGGTCTTTGTTAAAATTAAAGTTTCGATCTTCAACCTTATGGGTCTCACCATAGATCTACAGATGCAAAAACAATTTGAATCCTTCTATCGTGGTAACAGGTTGTGATTTGTTTTGAACATCTGAAAACAGATGAATGCTTCAACCTTATGGGTCTCTTAAGGTTGAAGATCGAAACAATTTGAATGCTCCTAGGAATGATATGCAATAAGATAATCTTCCTATGTATAAAAGCGTTGATTTTTATGTTTCTGTTTGATTTTTATGGTTTTGTGATTTTTTTCTTTTGCAGATCTGCAGATCTAATCAAAGGCAACTAAATAAAATAAAAGAACCAGTTTTTTAAGAAATTACATCCTTCTGCTATGGTGATTCTCTTTTTCTTCAAGGGTGAGTGTTTTTTCATCAATTATTCTGTTTAAGCTTTTGGTCTCTGCTAAATTACTTTAAAGGGTTGATTTTTATGCCCAACCTAGTGGGTAAAGGCATTTAACAATCGCATAATTTCAATTCAGACTTCATTATTAGAGAGAATTATTCTGTATTGAAATTGTGAAACTGCTTATAAAACTAGGTTCTATGAGGAACTGAATTATAAATTAGGTCCACTTCTGGTTTGGTTTTTGAACCATAAACACCAGTAGTGAGAAAGTCCCAGCTTTTCCTATTTTTGGGGATTCCTTCTTCTCAAAGTACTAATATTTTGTTTTATCTTTCATTTCAGAAGGATTTCATTTTTTGTTTTGATTGTATTCGAAAGCTAAATTTTCTTCTATTGAGATGTTTGGATAGTCTAAAACTACACTGTTTCTTAATCGCTTATTTTCTATGTTTCCTTCCTTACCTGTTGTGAGGTTTAACTGACTTTGAAGACAATATACTAGGTATGGTTTGGTCCTGAGTATGCAAGAGTTCAATGCGTTATAACATACTGCGCTTAATTCGGAAGGAATCTTGCGACTTGCATCATGCTGTTTGCCTCCCGTGCAACTTCCCACACAAAAGTATGACATCATTTTCTACTCTTTGTTATGCCGTGTACCACTCAACAATTTTATATTTTTATGTACATTTATTGTTATTTCTGTTGAATTGTGAACCCATTAGCTTAAAGCTATTGGAGAGACAGGGGTCGTGTGCTTTCGTTGACATTTTTCATGTTATTGATCAAAAAAAATTATTTCTAGCTACTCGGTCTTCCATCCGTATGCTTCTTCCCTTAAATTTTTCATCTTTATGCTTGTGTGTCTTTTGTTTATACATTTACATTGTATTCATCATTTGATTTTTTTTTTTTTAAAAATGAAATTAGTTTTTCTCATATATATTTTTAAATTTTTTAATGGTCTTTTTTCTCCTTTTCATCTCCCACTCTTTGGTTTTGTTCGGCTTTTGATTGCTTTAATTGTTGTTTTGATTGTTCTTATGTGGATTTTGAACACCAAATGTTAGTTCCAACTCGGCCCATACCTTACTGTTTACCCTTTATTTACACTCCACCGACATTTGATTACTCTATTCTTCTATTAAGGGTGAGTTTTCTTTAATCAATTTCTTTGTTTACAGTTTTTTTTATCTTTAGGCTTTTGATCTTTTTTAACTTCACTGGTCCTTTTTCAATATACTTGAAGGTTTGATTTTTATGCATATCTTTGTGTAACTGAAGTTGATGTTAATGTATGATTTCAAAAGGCTGATTACACTTCAGTTATGATTATTCTCAAAATTGTTAATCTCAAGGCCTTTTTCCACCTTCAGATTTTTACTTCAGTGGTCCTTAAAGTATAAATGGATATTTTATGGGCTGATTACACTCCAATTTTTGATTTTGAGCTTTTGGGGTTAAAGTAGGTTCGACATTTGATAAAATTCAAAGTTCATGATTTTTAACCTTTTGTTTCAGTTTTTGACTTCTTAGTTATTGTTCATTAGCAACCAGTTTTGATTGTATCGGCGGATAACATTTCAGTTTTTATTATTCTTATGTGTTCACTTCTTAGACAACCGTGCTTTCTTTGATATTTTCTTTTTTCATGTTTATGATTAAGATTTTGTGTGCGTACGAATTAAAATTTTAGGTGATGATCATATGAGCTTGGTATCTGATTTGTCTGTATGTTAGCCAATTATTTTGAAGTTATTTTTCTTTCTTTTCATATACTTATGATTCTTTGGAACATATGGGATTTTGATGGTTTTGTCATGTGTTATCTTTTCAGATATGTTGATTTAATCAAATACAAGTGGAGATTTCAATCTGGAAAGCTGAAATAAAAACAAGCCACTATAAACCTCTGCTACATTTAGGATTCACTGCACTACTGGTGTGGGGTGATTCTCTTCTTCTTTTAATGGTGAGTTTTCTTTAATCAATTGCTTTGTTAACAATTTTTATTTATCTATAAGCTTTTGGTATTTGTTAAATTACTTGATGGTTTAAGAAGTTGATTTTAATTTTAATGTTAATTCAAATTTGTTAATTCAAGCTTATTGGTGTTTCTTTCTTTTGCACTTCAAAAGCGAGCCAAAGAAAATAGTTTTTAGTTTGGCTTAGTCATAGACGGTGTTTTTGCTGATGCTTGGTCAGGAGAAAAGTTACTTTTGGCTAGATTAGTGTGTACTTCTATTGTATAGATTTTAAACGCACAAGCACCATGTCAATGCTGATTGAATAAAAATAAACGTGGACACTGACCCTTAAAAGGAGGTTTTTGGAAGTACTGTGTAGTGAACTCAAATTAACATTAGCCGGTTTTAGTTCCTAACACTTGTCACAATATTCTATCAATATTGTCGTTTCATTTTTTGTTTGATTTTTCAATAACGTTGAAAAACCTTCTCTGGCCTGTGAGATGGAAGTCAACTGGCTGAATCACTTCACAAGCTTGTGTCATTTTACTTGTCATTTTTTGTTAAATTTGCTTTCATTATATAAAATCTTATGTTTTTTTTTCTTTTCAATCTATTTAATTTGATTACAGCCAGAGGATAGGCAATAGCTTGATGATATTCATTGCATAAAAGCGTTGTTTTGTCTACTATCAAGGCTAAGTTTGTCCTTCAACAAAATTTTAAGATTTACTTTGGATGAAGAAGTTTGTTCATCACCTTCGTTTTGCTTAAGAAAGGTTTGTTCAATTTTGTATATTATTTGATCGTTTTCCTTGACAACGTTTTTATTTTACTTGTTAGATATGAACATATAGATGCGTTTATTTCAGATGTGGAGATTTGAGCAAGCTTCTATGGTTAAATAAAAATAAAAGCCACTATAACCAATTTTTTAAGAATCAGTCAGGGCATTTATCCTAATGTGGTGATTCTCTTCAAGGGTGAGTTTTCTTTCTATAAAAGCAATTATTCTTTCATTAAGGATTAGTTTAAACTCGCCATGGATTTTGCTTTACACCATTTACACTTCAACTAGCGTCTCTATCTCAGTTGGATAAAGTTTAAAGTTGACGATTTTTAACCTTTTTCTTTCATATTTTATTTAACCTTTGTTTTAGCCCTGGATTAGTAAGAGAATATCACATAAGGAATCTTGATTTTAATCAAAAAGTAGAGATACAAGTCTGGAAAAGTTAAATGAGCCAGAATTTTTGGAATCACTGCTCTTCTCCTTATGTGATGATTCTCTTCCTCTTCAAGGGTGTGTTTTCTTTCATCAATTGCTCTGTTTATTCATATGGCGTGGGTGTAAAAATAATGTTTAGATCTGTTTTTCTTAAAGCTTTGTCTTTGTTAAATTATATGAATGTTTTTTTTTGTTTCTTTTCTTTGATTAATGTTAAATCATTTGTTAATTAAGGCTTCGTGGAGCTTCTGCCTTCTGCATTTCAAAATTGAGCCAAAGAAAATAGTCTAAACTAAGCCATTTTAAAACGGCCGAGCCAAAGAATGGCGCTGACACTTAAAATCATTGTCAATATTAAGAGCCTCAGTTTTAAGATGATACATGAATTGTCTTTTGATTCCCTTACACTTGTTATAATTTTCTGAACTATCACGAGGGTGCTTCCCATAATTTTCACCCATATACCCATGTTGATCTAAAACGTAATTCATATAATTATTTATAACAACGTACCTTATTCGATTGTAGCCCAGGCCAGACCTATTTTTGTCTCTCCATCATTGGGCCTAACACTTCCTTTTCCTTTATCCATGTAGCGAGCTCCCTTGTAGTCTGTGCTTATTTGACCATTAAGCAATTTCCATCCTCACCAATCTGAGCCACAATACCACCTTTTGCACGTGCTTCATTCCCACGTGCTTCATTTCCAAATACAGGAAAACAGTTGCTCCAAATGCAATATTAAGAACAGAGATGTCTTTGCCAAGTCCAGGTTGACATTTGTCTCTTTTGTGGAAATAGTTTGTTCTACTGAAGCTCTCATCATTATAGTTTTTGTAATGTACTGTTGGAACATTCCTCCGATGCTATCTTCACCTCTATTATTTTGAAATTTTGAATGTAAATTGAGTAAAATTAGTATATTAAAATATTGATAGTTCATGTAAATTTAATAGACAGTTGTTTGTATTTTACTTGTTCAGGTGTAAAAATACAAACAACTGTCTATTAAAATTTACATGAACTATTAATATTTTAATATACTAATTTTACTCAATTTACATTCAAAATTTTGAAATAATAGAGGTGAAGATAGTACCCGAGGATTGTACCAACAGTACATTACAAAATCTATAATGCTGAGAGCTTCAGTAGAACAAACTATTTCCAATAGAACAAACAATTTCCTCAAAAGAGACAAATGTCAACTTGGGACTTGACTGAGACTGCAGCAGGTGGGAATGCAGCACGTGCAGAAGGTGGTACTGAAGCACGTGGGAATGCAACACGTGTGATTGAAGCACGTGCAGAAGATGGTACTGTGGCTCGGGTTGGTGAGGATGGAAATTGCTATATCACGCTTAATGGTCAAATAGGCACAGACTACAAGGGAGCTCGCTACATGGTTAAAGGAAGTGTTAGGCCTAATGATGGAGAGACAAAAATAGGCCTGACCTGGGCTACTATCGAATAAGGTACATGTACGTTGTTATAAATAATTATATGAATTACGTTTTTGATCAAAATGTGTATATGGGTGAAAATTATGGGAAGCTAAGGACACTCACCCTCATGATATCTCAGAAAGTTGTAACATGTGTTAGGAATGAAAAGACAATTCATGTATGATCTTAAAAATGAGACTCTTAATATTGACAATGCTTTTAAGTGTCAGCGTCATTCTTTGGCTCAGCCGTTTTAAAATGGCTTAGTTTTGAAATGTAGAAGGCAGAAGCTCCAAGAAGCTTAAATTAATAAATGATTTAACGTTAATCAAAGAAAAGAAACAAAAAAAACATTCATATAAATAAACAGAGCAATTGATGAAAGAAAACACACCCTTGAAGAGGAAGAGAATCATCACATAAGGAGAAGAGCCGTGATTCCAAAAATTCTGACTCATTTAACCTTTCCAGACTTCTATCTCTACTTGCCTTTGATTAAAATCAAGATTTCTTAGATATTCTCTTACTAATCCAGGGCTGAAACAAAGGTTAAATAAAAGATGAAAGAAAAAGGGTTTAAAATCGTCAACTTTAAACTTTATTCAACTGAGATAGAGACGCTAGTTGAAGAGGGCGAGTTTAAACTAATCCTTAATGAAAGAATAGTTGCTTTTACAGAATTAATTGATTTAAAAGATCTTATCACTTTAATCTCTTATGTTTTCCAAAAAAATAAAATAAATTAATTTCATTTTATGTTAAACCCGAATATATGCTCTGCATACCCCCTAATTCTTATATAGTCTTGGGCGTTATAATGTATTCATGAAGTGTAACGTGATCTTTTCTAATACAATAATACTAGTACAGGCTTAGAGCAAGATTGCACGGATGCATGATAAATGATAAAACTTGCGAAATTCTATAACATTATTTTGAGAAAGTTTTCATTAAAATACACCTATCATTCTTCCATTGAAATCTCCAAATTAAAAAATATTCTCTTTTATTTATAATGCAATGTCCATCACATGAATTAGTAGAATATTTAAATAGCAGTAAGTTATAATAAGTATAAATGATAAATGCATCACCCTTCTCAATGTGGATGTTACTCCCACTTCTTCGTCATCTCTACAAAAATCTCATTCCAACTATCTATAGGTCCTGGCAAACACCAATGAACACAATCATTTTGTACATATTTTGGAACTCCATTTGCAAATGGAAAAGGATTGATGTAAGGACCTGGATGACCATCTGGTCTCAATAATGCCAATTTAGTTACATCCAACACCCTCAAGTCTAATACCTTCAAATTTATTAGCTTTTGCCTTGGCACTTTCCACTTCTTCTGTCTCAATCCTTCTAATCTCACCATCCATTCCTCCAACTATCTTCTCCTCTTTTCTATAAGGCTTAGTCTTTGAACAAGTACCAGCCTTATCCCAATCACCTTCAAAATGAGCAGGTGAAAATG
>Ga0315913_1007359_pt1 | contig 13221 bp, 6 predicted proteins | sample MpolsnodulesMG_FD_207736 | JGI IMG/M metagenome (GOLD analysis project Ga0315913, IMG submission 207736) | Medicago polymorpha root nodule microbial communities from Los Angeles, California, United States - small nodules | ecosystem: Host-associated > Plants > Roots > Nodule | place: USA... | reverse complement strand
AAAATCACACAACTAATAAAATAGAAGGAGAATTTAATTTTGAACATACCATCAAAGCACAGTCTTTTGCCACAAGAATGCATAGAACACAAGTCTCTCTTTAAGTCTGAGTCAACTCAGTCTTATTTAATAGAAATCTGAAATTCAAATCCTTTCTTATTTTTATATGAAACATTTGAAACAAATTTCTCATATAATTTCTAGTTCATCGAAAAAAACCTTTTCGAGTTAGTTCATTCTTTGATTTTTTCAATGTTCACATTTCACACATATAGCAAAGATTGGTAAAATTGTCCTCCTGTTACTTGGCAGTTCAAGCTATTAAAAGTAGCTTTGATAGGAGCATGATCAGTAAGTCTTTCCAATAGGCAACGGGAAGTAAATTACTTCAGACTACTTACACACAAGAAACGCGTGGTTACTGATCTGATTTCATGGTGTTGATTGCATAACTAACAAAGAGAGGAACAATTAATCCTTCTATCAAATTAATAGGATTTACCAGCATTCGGTTATGCAAAATACGCCGAACTATATCGACATGCCGAGGGACAATTTCAACTACCCACAATTAACTCCACACTTTATCTTTAAAAGCGATATGTGAATTTCTTAGTGTCGTTATTATAACAACAGACACTTCACTATTTCAGTTGAATGAAAGATGTATTTCTTTAGCTTGTTTTATCCTTACGTATTTAGGGACAACTAAACCTCAATAAGTAACTTATTCGGTAGACATAGCATAATGAAACGTCTTAAAATTGTTGTTTTTGGATTTCCAAACTGTTGTATTTGGATTTCCAAATTCTATTATCTACCAAAGCTGTTACTAGGTTGAGTCACGACCAGATCGCTCTCTTTAAGACGTTTCGTGGCACTGCCCAAAATTGTGCAAGGCAGACTATCAACCACGCCGCCTCCAGGATAAAACAAGCTCAGCTACAATTGTACGGTTAACTACTGCACTTTAGAAAACCGTTCAAGATATACACCCTCAAATATGGTACTAAGACCACTCTTAAATATTGAAACCACTTTAATATGGTATTGTTACCACTCTGTTATGGTGCTGAGACCACTCATATATGGTGTTACCACCATTCTAACTTTAATTTCTCCAAAGTATCAATATGGCATTACGACCACTCAAATATGGTGATACCACCATTTCCACTTTTTGATTTCTCCTCAATTAAAATATTGAAAGAATATCTATATACCGTTAAGATCATTCTTAATTCCGACGGGACATTATTATTCCAAAAAGGGACTATGATCTTAATAGTACTCTTTATTCCGAAGGGACTTATATTATCGAAGGGACTATGATTTTAAGACCATTCTTAATTCCGAAGGGACATTAAACCGAAATGGGACTATGGTCTTAAGAACACTCTTAATTCCGAAGGGACAGAAAAAAGGAGATGAAGAGAAGAAAGACTCGTCAACACAAGTCAAGAAAGAGAGAAGAGAGAAAGAGTTCCCGACAACTCAATGAAACTTTTTGGTGTGTTTTTTGAACTGAGTGAAGTTCTCTATTTATATAGAGATTCTGTAACTGTTTTAGCAAAAATTGCGACAACAGTTACTCTAATGGATAATATTAAAATGGAGTTTATCCATTAATCAGTTCAACAACACTTGTGGATATGATCAAAAGAAACAAATCCACAGAAGTGGAGGAAACAAACTATTGGATTTGAATGAAGGAAATATAAGAAATTCAATTAAATTCTTATTCTTATCACAACGGCCATAAGCTAAATTTATGGGAAGTGATATTTTCAAATAAAATAATAACTACTATTATTTTTATTTTTATCATTATCAAGTATTTAAAATTAAATACCACAATTTAAACACTACTAATGTGTGAGTTCTATTTTATGTGGGACCCCCACACTCTATTTTTTCAATTCACACAACATTAGATCAAAGTATAATTACTTGGTGTTTAATCTTCTAATTTATTTTTCAATATCACACTAATGTTCCAACAGACACCTACTGAGAGCATCCTTGACAACATTTTGAATTGTCACCGTATGTTTACATAAGAATAGGTAAGGTTGTAAGAACTCACTCTAAAATGTTCCACGTACGACTTCATGATCATAATAAAGAATATATGATTTATTCAACAAGTAATGTATCTAATCCATTGTTGTAGTTCACGACCTAAAACTCGTTATCATAAGTTCAATATCTAAGTTTATCATTGTTGAATTAAAGCGTCACAAATGATTTCGATCACATGACAAAAGTTGGAAAGGTAACATAGTGTTTTGGTCAAACGTTTTTTTTTTCTTTCTCTCTTTCTATATTCTTGTATTCTTACTTTTTTTTTAACAAAATAAGGTTCATTATATTTTTGTAAGGTTTTCGCTGAAAATCAATATTTGAAAAACACATTACAATCTTAATTTAAGATTCCATTATTTTTAGTAAGCATGATGCTCTCATTAATTAAACTCTATGTTCAATTTTGTCTCTCAATTTTTATACCTAGTTAAATTTTTCCCAATCTGAATTTTAATATGGTGGTCCTTATTCTTAAACAAAGATCCGATAAAGTTGATCAATTTTAGGTCGTTACCTTTGATCAACTACAAGTTTAAAATGATTCGTAAAATTCTAGTAGATAGATTTTCTTTGATTTCTCCTGAAATCTTCTCTGATCACCAAAGAAATTTTGTTAGAGATAGACCTATTTCAAAAAGTGCAAGTATACACCATAAGAAGTAAGATGTGTATAAATAAAAATGTCTCCACAAGGAGAATGATTGAGTTCTAAACTTCTATGCTTTTGTAAGCAAATAGCTTTTTTTTTTTGCGTAAAAACAAAAAGGTAAACATTTTCGATTGACAATTAAAATTGATTTCAGGTTTTTCTTTTCGTTGCTAACCCTCATGTTTTCAAGGGAAAGAGATTTTGGAAATCTAGAGTTTGAGGTAAGTAAATTCTGACCAATTATTCTTTCACTCGGTGATTGAACTTAGGTTCTCCTGAATAGGTTGGTCGTTGATGGAGTTCGTTAACTACTTGAATTCCATTGGTTGCGATTTTGAATATGGGGTTTAGAATGCAAGTTAATTAAAATGAGAACAAGTTGATGTATGATTCAGTTGATCTTATAAAAACTTACAAAAATGAATACTTTTATAAATTATAAATATCACCTTTCTAAAAATTAAGACTCTTGCAATGAAAACAATAAATTAATATCACTTTTAACAGACTCCTTAACAATTCATGGTTCTGTTTTAAACCTAGAATTATTATTCTCAACAATCAAAATAATTGAATAATTTATAGAGAATATAAAAATTGGCACAACTTTATATTAAACAATCTTTCTCCTTCTTCATTCTTCTATGGTCCTTCCATCATTATTATATTCAATTCTGATTGACTTTTCTGCAATTGCACCTTATCTCACCCTTTTTCCCAGTAAGAGGCTTCAAATTACCCATCTTAATCATAGAAACTCCAAAATCTTTAGCAAAAGCATAAGAATTTTTACTATAAAGTTGTACCAATCTATCACTTTGAGAGCCATCACCTTTGAAAAGCTCTTGATCAGAATGAAGGAGACCTTGTTTATACAACAAAGCCTTATAGTATTTTGTGTCAACTCTTGAAGGAGTAGAATCAAATGGTGCTAAATTGTCGTTGGCGCCGATTCTAGGGCATGTCTTTTGCAAATTGGCAGCAAAATTGGTGTCTATGTTGGTGTCATTGTAGATCCTATTTCTAAAGTTAGTGCATTTGGAAAATCCAATTGTGTGACCACCAGATAGAACAACTAAGTCCTTAAGGTTTAGTCCATGAGACTTGAAATTTGTGATGAGTTGTGAGAAGTTGAAGAATGGTGGTGGAAGATTTGTATTTGCTGCATCCCTGCTTGCAAATCTTGAATCTCTTCTGCCTACTAACACTTGGTACCAATATTGCTTACCACCCAACTGTTAATTGAAGAATTTTTTTTGTAGTTGTCAATGTTATATATTACTAGCTAGAAAAAATTGAATTACTGACCAAAAAAATATGAAATATGAGTTTAATTTAAACATGGTTTTAAATTAGAGTTTCGGTCGCGTTAATGCTATAAACTTGTATTGTAGGAAAATTTAGCGGCATAGAAGACTATTTTTTTATATTACGGTCGCAATTAGGGTTAGTGCAATTTAAAACCATGATTAAAAAGTGCAAAATTTTGGAAAGACTTACTATGGCAACAGAGTCTCGAGCTGCTATGGCTAAAATATCGGCACATGATACTACATCACGTTTGCAAGCTTTGGTAACTGCAGCTTTGATTTGATCAACAACCTCAAAACCTCTAATTGAATTGATATTTGGAAATGCAGTCTTCTCACCAATGAAGGTAAGAGTGTCATCTAGTAGAACTGATCCATCACAGCCCTATGTAGTTTCATAATGTTCATGTATTAGACTATATATATATAATATAACATAAGTGATTCATATATAATTGTGACAATATGATGCACATATAATTGAACTTATTGAGTAGCGTTGATTGATAACGGTATCACATTACACATACATCAATATGTAGTCATGAGTTTACGCAATCAACAAACTTACATTAACAAAGCAGTCATGGAAATGCAAACGTAGCAACGATGCTCCCATGCGTGGCTCATGAACTATTGCTTGCTTAACAATTGACTTTATGATTGGCAATGCCTTAGGACAAATTTTGTCATAATAATTAGGAGTCAGCTTTGCAATTGTAGGACTCAAAATCGTTGCAAAAGTGAACATAAAAATCACAATATAATATTGGATATGAGAATCCATTTAGCTATATGCTTGTATGAGACTTTGATTTGAGCTAAGATGTTGTTTTTGTGAGTATCTAGCTATAGAGGGATGCTTTATATAGAATGAAAATTTAGCAACTTTCATTTTTTGATGAATGAAAATATAGCAACTAGGCTATAGTTATTTACTTGTTAGAGTTGTCAACTTATATAATATTTCAAATCATAATGTACCTACTACTTATATGTGCCTGCTTGCTTGGAACCGTTGACCCAAAACCTTCTATAAGAATTATGTAAACATTGACACCTTTATCACCTATACCATTGGATATTGAAATGATATGTAAGATCGATGCTCCATGTTGCTTTTATTATATTTGTAATTCCGAAATGATATTTGGGAAGTTGGTGTACTGTCGATTCACAGGATAATGGGGGCAAAATTTGATTTATGGTCGATTATTTTTGATATAAGAGAGTAATTTCTACGATTGCGCTATTTGACACAAGATACTTACAATTGCGCGCACACACATATAGTTATCTAGTGACCAAAAGTAGAGATAAATAAAATAAAATATATGCTAATTAATTTATTTTACAATTTGTCACTAACAGTGATAAAGTTATCAAATTTTGATGCATTTTCCTATAAAAATTTCCATAAATTTTAAATTCTTCTTGGCTAGCTACACAAGTAAGCATTTTATAGGGTGCATTTGTTATAAATTTCCATAAATATTATATTTTTAGAAAATAAAAATGAATCTCTAAGTTATTGAACATCAAGATCATTTTTTTTATAATCCACAACAATCTGACCTTGTATTCTTCCAGCACACTTAAACACTTTATAATTATTACGACTTAAATATTCTAAAGATGATGACTCAAAACCTTCCACTACTAAAAAAACAAAAATTAGTGAGGGATATTTAGTGAGGGAAAATGTGAAATCCCTCTCAAATTCCGTCACTAAATTTTGCGACCAAAAAATTTGTAAGGAATTTCATTTTTTCCGTCACTAATTTCCCTCGCTAATTTTGCTTTTTCTAATAGTGTCCTTAGATGTATGCCTAAGTGGGTTTATGATCTCTAATTATTAATTAATATAAGAACTGGACTAATATACGCGTAATGCAGTAGCATGAAAAGAACATTTGATAGAATCCTTCAAAAGAAAACCTTGAGTTGAAAAAAAAATCAGGTATTAAACGCATTATTTTAATCATGTATTGAGTTGAAAAAGAATGAAAGGGACATCTAAACTTGAAAGTAGTTGCTTGTGGGACAAATAGTGAAGAGAATGTGCTCCCTACTTCTTAACATATGTAATGATGTTACTCAATTCCATATAGTATTAGTTATACAACTGTAAACTGTTGTCTGAAATGACTACATCCTACTAACTTTAGGATTTAGGAATTTACTTTAACAACTGAATTTAAGAACTTAACTTTGAACCTTAGAGAAAATCTACTCTAATATCTCATTCTCAAAGAGATAGACTCAATTTTACTTCACATTTAGATGATAATACATGAAAGGATTGATCTTATTAATATAGTAATCATAGATTTTTTTTTTTTTTTAAAAGCAAATATCATTCATACAAGTACATGGGTTTAGAGTTGTCAAAGAAGCTCAATAATCAAAAGCCCCATCATTTGAGCCTCATTAAAGCCCTATAATTTCAGGCCCCATACTGTATAAGTTCATTTTCAGCCCAACCCATTATCTAGTCTATTTTTTACTGGCCCCAATTGATGGGGCTTAGGGGCTCAATTATTACTATTCATTTTCAACAGAAATCTCTAACAAGCCTTGAACCAGAAATCGCAAAAGACATCTTCTCCTCTTCCGACGAAAATCCGAAATTCCAGCGACTCCTCATTCCGGCGAGGTTGTATCTGTGGTCTGTGGAGACCATCATCCTGCTTGAGGTAATTTCCGATTCCGTTTACGATTCTTATTGCATCTTCGATTCCGTTTTTGATTCCGGTGAGTTTCACGGTTAACAAGTTTTTGAAGAACAAATGTTTAGGAATGGGGCGTTTTGGGTTTCATAATTGGACCTGTTTCTGAAGTCATTGTTCTTTTGTTTTGTTTTTGGTAGAGAACTAACTTGGTTGTTGACCTAAACTAGGGTTGATTAGATACATATCCTACAACGCCTTTGAAGAGAACAACGGTTCACATCGGCCATAAGCACCATGGGGTGGCAAGCCATACTAAACATAGATGCTAAATTATAGTTGAAATAGTAGTAGTTAACACCAATGAAAATATGATAATGTAAAAATAGAAATTGCCAAACATGGTGGCTTAGATTTAATAATACGGTGGTGCAATGGTGAAACTAGCATACTGTCGATGGTGGCAATGGAGAGACTTATGTAATACCGCCCATAACATCGAACCTTAACTAAAAATGGTTTCCCAAAATCATATTAATAGCTTCGGCTTGTCCACCTGTTCGAGAATTAGCACTAAGAAATTGAAGCTTAACAAGGTTTTTCAAAAGTGGCTTAGGAATTTAACATCATAATCAGAAGTGATATTTTTTGGAACACCATAAAGACAAAGAACTTCCATTAAATTAAATATAAGCCAACAACTTAAACATCATCGTTAGTCTTTTGACATGGGATGAAGTAAGTCATTTTTAAAAATTTGTCCACAACTTCCATCAAATGTAATCCTTCCGACGATGAGTCCGTCGTAACCCAAAGGACAAAGTCCATGCTAACATCTTCTCAAGGTTCTTATGGAATTAGAAGTGGCATGTATAACCTAGGGTTTTGGATTTTGGTTTTGGCCAAGTGGGAAATTCGACATATCTTTGAATATGTTTGTTGACATCTCTTTTAATTCTCAGCCAATGAAAACTCTCTTTACCAAAGGCACAATTTTACTTAGTTCAAAATGCCATGTTAATTCTCCATCATGGGATTCCCATTATATGGCTTCCCGTAGTGAGCACATAGGAATATGTACAATCTTTTATTTGAACAAAAATCCCTCGTGTTTGTATTAGTCTAGAGAAGGCTGTAATTCAATGGCATTCAAAACCTTTTGAATTTCTTGATAATCTTTTTATTACTCATTGACTGTGTCAAAATCCAATTACTTTCACTTACATGGTAGAAAGTATGGTATGATGTATACTGAAAGCATTCACAATAATATTTTGAACTCCTGCTTTATGTTTAAGTAAGAATGGATAAGGCTATAAAAACACACTCCCGGTGGCATGTGTGTTTCATCTTTTGTTTAGAATTCAAATACGTTAGAGGTTCATGATTAGAATAACGAATAAATTTGTTGTTCAACATGTAGGAGTCCAATGTTGTAGTGCACAATGATAACATGTTATTGGGATTGTGATTCACCGTTGTTAAACAAATCATGCAATCACGCAGTCAAGTTAACATGACCTGTAGGATTTAATTAATGGTTTAGATTTAGCCTTTTTAATTTCTTAATCTAAACCCAACTTCAGATTTACAAGTTCATGTGAATAATAATACTCTTTATTTCGGGATATACTCGTACACTTACGACCATATCACACAAACAATGGCATATAACTCCTTATCATATATCGACTTTCTAAGTGTACTATTGTTGCGTTTTTCATTAAAGAAGTCTATAAGATGGCCTTCTTGACATATAACAATACAATATTGTTTCCAATATTTGAAGTGTGACAAATGACTTTGAACAATTGGTCAAAGTTGCAAATAACATTGGTGTTTGTGTCAAACATTATTTTAGCTTATACAAACCTTTTTATTGCTTGCTCAATCCATTGGAACTTATCTCTCCCTCTATGGAATATGTGAGTGGGGCAACAACCTAGCTATAATTCATTATTAACCTTCGATAAAACTAAACTAAACCATGGAAATTTCTCACCTCATAGATTGATTTTGGAATAGGTCAACTATTAATGGTTTCGCCCTTGATGGATCAACGTGAATGCCTTCAGCAATGATGGTGTCTCCCCAAAAAAAAAGTAACTTCACTAGTTAAGAAAAAATATTTCTTCAGATTGGCATTGCATTTTTATTTTTTTTGGGTACACACATTGGATTTTTACTAATGAAGAGTTTATAGCACTTGTCAAAGTTGCTCTAAGTGCTCACATTTGTCTTTGTTTTGGATCAAAATATTTTCAAAGTATACGACTATAAATTTATCAATAAATGGTCTAACAACTTGATTCATAAGACACATGAATGGACTCCGAGTTTAAATGTAGTTTTCCTTTCATTTTGTAGCCTAACTATGATTTGATGGTATCAACTGTGAAGATTAATCTTTGAAAAGATTGTGGCACCATGCAACTGAACATGACCCATCGTTGTTTTACTCACTAAGATGTCTACTATGAAAAATAATGCTTCCACTTTTTTTATCATTGAACTCACTTTAATATTTCATGCATACTAGCTATGTATTCTATTATAATTATAATTATAATTGAAGGTTTAATATCAGATAAAAGTGTTTAAATTAAATAATCATCCATTTTTTCAGCTTTTCTTTGGGAGTGATTATTACTCATATTTAATTACAAATTTATCCATTTTTTTCATCCCATTTATTCTTATAAACAAGTTTATAAAAAAAATAAAATTATCCATTTATAAACTATAGATATTATTCTTTTACACCAAAAAAGCCACATATTTGATCACACGCCAAGTAGTCACACAAAGAAAAGAGATGTGAGCCATAATAGACCACTTATGTACCAAGTCTTTCTTAGTTGATAGTTGGGTTCCAATGTGATATGTTAATGCCACTCAACTACGAACATATTTAATGTTTGATATATATAAGAGATATGACTCAGGTACCTAATATCTTATAATTTTGGTTAGAGATGTGGTATATTCCTCTCTTATAGTCCTGAAGTGTTGACTTGTTGTTGCTCTCGGTTTTCGGCCGGTGGTCATTTAGTCGTTATGGATACTCCTTATCCAAATCATTTTATTAAATGTTGTGTGTAATGTGCTGGATATAATATCACACATATTAAATTTGCCTTTGGGGTGGTTTATTTATAAGGAAAGTAGAAGAATGATTAGTTTTCGTATTCTAATTGGTGCACAAATCCGGTTGGAAGATTACGAGTGGTATAATATAACAAACGGGCCTAATTACTTCTAGACCACCTATAACTTTTTTTAGGGGACCTGTAACTTAATTTTTGAAGGAACACCTCGAAGAAGGCATTAACATGCCTATAAGAAAATCCTCTCAAAACAAGCCTATAAAAAAAATCAAAAGAAAAAATCAGTCATTTAACATAAGTCCAATCAATATATGTGACGAAGGGATTTATTGTCCCTAGTTTATAATATAAGTTTTGGACCATTTTGATTTGCGGACTTAACTTCAAGGGGTTTAACATAAACCAAAGTTGCTACTGCGGATCTCTTGTCAATGATTAAATTATTAAATTGTTTCAGTTAGCATATACTAATACATGTAGTACTATTTTTCGCAACATATGATTGTCTTACGTGAACTATTGTTTTCTTCAAAATACCTTTTGTTTGGATTCTATAATTCAAACTCTAATAGAGAGATTTTTAGATTCTATAATCCAAAATATATTGAAACTCAATAATGACTATGTAATTGATATCAAAGGTCTATGATAAACATCATACGATCTCAAAAAACCTACAAAGCAATTTCAGGAATTATATGAATGGACAACATTGACTGTTATAAAATTTGGACTTTCATTCACCCTACATTAGACAATGTGTAATATAATTTCAACGACATACATTAAATATAGCAATTTCAAATACATCAAACAACATAATTCAAAAAAGATGAACGATATTTGTATAACCATATTTAGACAACATTTGTGACAACCTTTTTTCCTTTCTTTTTATTGAACAAAAACAATAGAGAGAGAAAGAAGAAGAGAGAAAATAAAAAGACAATGACAATATGAGAGAAAGAGCTGTCACAAAATTGTCAAAAAAATTGTTGTACAAATATCATTTCTCTTCAAAAAAACAAAACACGTAATGAATAGTAATTTCGGGATACCTGATAGCAATCTAGACTGTCTAAAGAGCAATTTTTATATGTGTTTATCCATAAAAGAAGAGCAATATAGTCAATAAAAAAACTAAGTTTCTTTATTTCACCTTCACATTCACTTGGAAAATTGGAAAGTATACTAAAGAAATTACTCCCTATAAAATGAAATATAAGTAAAAAAGTAGTAGAAGAAAAGTTTATGTATGTGAACTAAATTTTTAACAACGTACATTCACTTTTCAACTACCTCTTTTACTTATATTTCATTTTGGATGGAGTATCTTAAATAAATTTAAAATAGTGGGATGATGTGAGAAAATAATGAACTCTTATTGAAAGTTAGTGCAAAATAAATTTATAATTAGGGGTGTTCGTGATGCGGTTTTATTCAATTTTGAGATTAATTAAAAAACCAATGGCACAATAGACTTTTTTGTCTTCTTCCTTCTTTCTTCTCACTTTTGAAGAGCAACAAAAAAGGTATGGGGCCCACCATTTATTCTTCTCTCTTCTCAATTTCTCTTCTTGCCAAACAAGAGAAATCTCCAACTTCTCTTCTCTATCTCTCTCTCCTCTATTTCTCTCATCATACCAAATCAAACTAATGTGGTTTGGGTTGATTTGGTTGTTGTGGATTTTAATGAGACAATTTTTTTATTTCCAACACTAAAATCAAGTTAAAAATAACTTATTTTTAGCATGTTTTAAATTTCATCGAAGATTACAATTTAATTTTCATCCATCAATGTTCCAATCAACATAAACCAAATTAAAAATATGGAACCAAAAATAACCCTCTTCAATAAGAAATGTGGAATACTAAGATTTTATATTATCTAAAAGTTCTCATTGAATTTCTATAATTTAAGATATACTAACATAAACTGAAAAATTAATTAGTGCATGTAGCATCAAATAAAAGCACATCAATACATTTTTTAAGAAGAAATTTAAGAAGAGAAAAAATATGTCATTCTATAAAAGATCTGACTTTCTATGGTATTGAGTTGGACGACACAAGTTCAATTGGTGTTTCTCTTAAGTTGCAGTTTGGTTTGGTTGCTAAAATAAAAACTGCAATCTAACCAAACTATGAGGTTAAGTAAAAAAAATGACCCAAATAAATCTGAACTAAATGTGATATTTTACGACTTCCATTTGGATTTATTTAGTTTTTTGGTTTTCTATTAGATTAATTCAATTTTGAACACCCCTACCTACAACGCACTACCTTTAAAACTCTAAAAAAAAACATTGTTTTTCTTCAAGACAGAGACACGTTCTTTTTTTCCGTGCGAAAATATACTTTGAGCATATTTTCTTTTCCACATCAAATCATATCCATCATTTCTATATCATGATGATCTCATACATTAACCATGCAAATAACTAAGTCTTTTTTATATTATATATATAATGGAGAAATACTCACTTGCTCACGTACATAAATAAAAAATGTCAAGGTACATACACATAAATAGAAAACATTAAAATAGAAAATAATTGAATGACTTGTCGAAAAAAAATTAATTAATTAAATGATGCGACTAATATCATTTTTCATTTACATGAGTATGTGTATGTCCAAATATTTTTTATTTGTATTTGTAATCAAGAAAGACTTTCTCATATGTACTGATTATGGGTCACCGATTCCCCTAAAAATATAGCCCTATTTGATGTTTTCTTCCATTGTTCCACATGTCTCACTCCCTATAAAATTTATTATTATTATTATTATTATTGTTATTATTATTATTGTTGTTATTATTATTCTTATTATTATTATATATTTAGTCAAGTAGATAGTGGTTAAAAATTTACCTTTTAAATGTGAATAAATACGATATCTGGAGTTTGAACACCAATTCTTACATATTTTTGTGTAGGTGTTAAAGGGTGTATTGCCACATAAGGATGTTTATGTATCATTACTCTATAATATATTGTCTTTACTAATTGACCTAAGATCATGGGACATGATTATTATTGTTATTATTCATTAAATATAATTAATCTTAAAGTACTTCCTCTATATTATTTTTTTGGTACAATACTTCCTCTATACTTAATTATAAAGACTTCTGAAAAATTTATCACTAAATATAAGTTGATCTCTTACAAATTACCAAATGTATGTATTATTCTTTCAAATATAATTCAAATTAATTCTAATTACTCTGGTCTTTATTATTTTTTGGAGATTTTTATAGTCTTATTTATAAGAGAGAAAGAAAAAATTATACAATCAACATTTTCATAATGTATGTGAAAACTGAGAAATTGACTTATAAAAAGGGATAAAGTATGCACGCAAATATAATGTGTTAATTTACCTTTTTTTTAAAG
>Ga0315913_1007358_pt1 | contig 13221 bp, 6 predicted proteins | sample MpolsnodulesMG_FD_207736 | JGI IMG/M metagenome (GOLD analysis project Ga0315913, IMG submission 207736) | Medicago polymorpha root nodule microbial communities from Los Angeles, California, United States - small nodules | ecosystem: Host-associated > Plants > Roots > Nodule | place: USA... | reverse complement strand
AATATCCACCCTAGAGCATCAGATCCATTGAATCTAGGAACATCTAGCTTCATTCGGTGAGGTTTTGGAGGTTGTGAGGACACCGATTGGTTGGCGGTTATGGAGGAAGAAGCAATTGGAATTTCTAGTGCAGCCAGTTTGTACAGAATTTCATCAATTTTGGTACCCATGAGGTGTTGGTTTTCAGTCAGGGTGGTTTGGTTAAGTGTGAGGCGAGAGATGGCCTCTTCAATTTTGTCAAAGGATTTGGAACGGGTTATGGTTTCTGGCATGGATTCAGCTCGATGAAAGCACCAAATTTGTTAGGAACAGAGATAATTTACTAGATTTCGAGGACTAGTGACCTCCTAAGAAAAATAGAGAGATGAGAAAAAGATTGATTATTTGATTGATTCTTTATCCTTGTAAATACATCAGTACTTATAGGTCATAATAGAGACAAAAATACAATCATTGTGATATGTATGACTCCCACATTTCATGCTACTGCTAGTGGAATTCTGTTATTCTCCTTGCATTCCTATCTCCTAGTGCTTGGGCTGAGCTGTCCTGGTAGTGTCATAATCCTGCAGATATTTTGGAGCTGTAGTCTTCCTTTTGGGCCTCTCATTAATGGGCTGCAAGGGTTGTTCCACTTCCTTGCTAAGGGTACCCGTCCCAACAATTTAGTATTTGTATATTAGTAGAAAACATTTTATATGACATAATTTATCTTTGTGTTTGTAAATTAGTATACAAATATGATCAAAACATATTAAATCAATAATGCACATCGTCAAATAAAGTCATCTAATGTAAGACGCATGGAGCACCTATATACCATAAACACATGACATCTTGTTACCTTTGTAATATTTTCGACATTTCGTCGGTTGCGACATGCTATTTTTTTGTTGAATTTGTGACCGCGCTGATCCAACTCTTTTAAACAATAAATAATTTTAAAACAAATAAATATGAATGTGTTAATTCACTTTTCCTTATCCTCTGAAATTTTATTCAAAACCAGGACCGGACCTTGGGGAGTGCAAGAAGCGCTACCGAACCGAGCCTCTAAAAACTATGAGCCTCAAAAAAATTATAATACCCACGCCCACTTAAATTAAAAAATTATATGTTACTTTTTTTCTTCGGTACACGTATGAGTTTTTTCTAGACTATAGTTCCACTTTCTGGACAAAAATGATGTTATTAAACCATCATCAATTTGAATAATCACTTAATCAGTCAATTTGAAAAACTATTTCATTAAAAGAATCACAACAATTATTTCTTTTTGCATAAACCATTCGTTTTCCTCTTTCCTACGACGTAGGAGTGACATTCCAAACGACACCATTAGGTAAATTTCACCTCTCTTTCACTTAATTTTATTTTATTTTGTTTCGTGTTTAAAAGTTCTTCTGATTCTGATTTTTTAATGAAATTTAGCTACACAAAGAATTGTGTTTTGATTTTAATGAGACCTATTTTAAAAATAGAACCGAACCTCTTATTTCATAAGAACGACCCTGTTTAAAACTATCTACTAACAATTTTCAAGAACTACATAAACGTAAGTTTGAAATTTTCATTAGACTTAGAAAAATGTAGGAGCATAAAACATTCTTGTCTAACCCAAAAATAATTTTCCATAAATTCCACGTAAAAAATCTTCTAAAGGTTTTTTTTGCAAGATTTAGCAACGGACTAGTAGTTTTGGCAACACATTTCAGTTCTTGTGGGACACGTTGTATACTATAATGTAGATGATGAATGAAAGTTTTCTATCGAAGACTCCACGTGTTAGAATCACAATGAATCATAAAAAAGACAATAAGCTGATACAATCAACTGTTACGTGGTAAAACAATGGCTCTCCACGTAGAAAAATCAATGTCACTGGTTGGTTGCTACTTCTGATTTCTTTGGTATATTTTGGACTCACACTCCAATATGGGGTATTTATTATTTCAATTTAAAAAACGTTTCACAAAGTTACACGTCCAATATGCAATGCAACGTATAGAGATAAACAAGACAAAACAATATTTCTATTTCAGTTATAACATAATGGGAATTTCAACACATGTATCCTTCTCGGTCTTTGTCAAAAAATAAATATAGGTTTCAACTCAAGTTTTGTATTTACGGTAGAGATAAGATAACAAGAAAAATTGAGGGAAAAAAGTTCGGTAATATGAGGATAGAAAAAACAAAAGAGATGCATAAAGAGAATAAATGAGATATAAACAAATAGTAAAATGTTAATCGGTGTTTAGAGGGAACTGACTAAGGATATTAAAAAAAGAAATTATATAGTAGTTATTGTATTGAAAATTATGTAATCAATCTATAAAAAGTAAAAAAAAAAAATCTTTTTTAGTAATAACTTTCATTTTTAGTATCTTTGGTATCCTTAACCATTGCATGGGACATCGGTTAGCATGACAGAAAAATAATACTAGGTATGATAATTTATACTTTATCTCTCTTTTTTTAGGGGTTAAATAATACTCTACCTCAATTATCACTATATAGGTTGCTGTTGATGAGATCACCGGCCCATTTATGGTCAGCTCTCTGGCAAGATCATAGGAAATAATGATATCTTATCTTTTACTTTAATATATATTGAAAAACTATATATTTTGAGGCAAACCACAATGGAGTAAAAGAAAGTTACCTTTTGCTAAATGTGATATTAGAAAGTGAAGACGTTTACCTTCCAAGCTAGCTATGCATTTCTCGATTTAACTAGTTATATATTCTGAATCTTCTTTACCTTGCCGGCCATTTCTAGTAACATTTAACTTTACCCTAAGATGCAAGCTTGTGGTCATCATACTGTTAGCCCACTTTATGAAGACCAATCAAGCATTAAATTTTTAAAATAAAAAATAAACATATGATATGGTTATGTAGTATGTGTTTGGTTTAGTGTTTTGCAATGGTTGCCACATATTTGGAAGCCTTTTTGCAGTGATTTGAAGAAGCCACTATTTGTAGTTTCACAGGAAACGTGACTTCTTGCCAAAGTTTTGGCTTGATGTGAAAATGGCACTGCATAGTTAAATATAGGCGCAGTCATGTTACATAATATAATAAACCATACATTACAAAATTGGCATACTGGTCTGGCACACTAAAATAGTTTCACATTGGTTAGAAATCGACACTAGGCATAGTTTATAAACAACTTCCACACTTTTCAATTCAACGAGACATCTTTTAAAAAGAACGAAATCATGAGAATTCACACAAGGTCCAAAGCGCACAATACTTAAAAAAATGCACTCTAATGTTGTGGAGTTGAGGTCGGAACTTTTACGCTAGAATGCACTTTAGTGTTGTGGAGTTAACCTTGACGGGAGTGGTCTATTGTGGTACGCTTAAATAGTTCAATCTTGCTTGAGAATCGAATCTAATGATAGTCTCATCAATCAAACAATGAGTCTTTGGCAAAGAACAAAAATTTGATGTGTCATATTTTAAATGAGTGTGACATACAATATATTTTTGGTGGCGGCCGGCGTTCGAACCTCGGACCTTGCAAATATTATGCATTGTCCGTGTGACATACAATCTGATGATGTAAAATCAATTAGTGGATTAATAATTTATGTCATTAGTTAAATTACAAAAATGAATAACTTCAAAAATTCAAATTGAAATTCTTAGGGTTGAACATTTCATATCATCAAATTACATATCGAATTTTCACTATTGAGTTTAAAATAGAATGATGAATTATATAAACAAGTGAAAATAGGGATCAAAACTACATTAAATATATTACCATCTTTCACCTGCATTGCATTTTTAGGGTAAATTACTAGCCGTATGGTTAAAATGCTAATCATTTACACCTTAAAATAGCACTCAAAGGCAACAAATTAAGACCACACGAAGTGTAATAACAAGAGCCAATTAATTTTTGTACCAATTGAAGAAATACTATATTTTACCAAGGAAAACCGAATATCTAGGACCCAAAATTATAATTTTGTAAGAACCTCTTAAAGAAATGGATTTTCTTTTACGTGTCCACACATGATTTGTTTACTATTCATTTCCACACCATATTTATACATTTTTATATGCTCTCTCTCTTTCCTCTCCCGCTCAACTTAACAGCTTCCTTTCCCATTTCTTTAGCCCAACCAATCAATCAAAGTCTTCATTTAGTTTTCCTTCTTTTCTTTCTTTCTTTCTTTTCTTTATTCTTTTGTTTGCATTATTTTCCGGTGGTTGCACTGTCTTTGGTGTCTGAATCGGTAAAAGAGTAACGAACAAACATCTTGAATGATAGTGAGATAAAGAGAGAAAAGAGGACATCATGTTTCGTGACAGCAGAAATAGCAGCAGCAATGGCAGCAGCAACAACAAAAATAACATTCCTCGTCCACAGTTCATGCAATCCGAACCCCGATTTTCCACAACAGAAGCCTATACCGACGACGACTATGCCATGCGTAGTAGCAGCGCCGCCTCCCCCATGAGCCCTTACTACTATGACCCCGGCAGGTCTCTTCTCTTTCATTTTCTTTATTTATTTTACATAAGTTAGTGATTACGCCAATTTCTTTATTTATGTTCCATGACCCTTAGCTCACTAGACGAGCTATTTGGATTCTTTGCATGAACATGGTGCACTTCACTGCAGAACCGTTTGATGTAAATTGAATTTGATCTCACAAACGGCTCTGCAATGTGTTGCACCATGCATAGAATCCAAATCTGATTAAAACTTTATTGTAATCTAAAATTAATCGTTGCTAACTTATAATTAATTTGAAATTTGGAATTCAGATTAAGTGGTGAGGGCTCACCAATGATGATGTCACCATGGAATCAAACAACAAATTCACCATTCTCAAAGCCACAATGGTCACAACATGAAGACACACCTCCACAGAATTCACAAATCGGTTCACTGGTCCGCGAAGAGGGTCACATTTATTCTTTAGCTGCTTCCGGTGACTTATTATACACTGGCTCAGACAGCAAGAACATTCGTGTGTGGAAGAATCTTCAAGAATATTGCGGATTCAAATCCAACAGTGGATTGGTGAAAGCAATCATAATCTCCGGTCAAAAGATCTTTACCGGTCACCAAGACGGTAAAATCCGTGTTTGGAAAGTTTCTCTCAAGAACCCTAGCGTTCACAAACGCGCTGGAACATTACCAACACTCAAAGACATTTTCAAAAGCTCAATTAAGCCAAGCAATTATGTCGAGGTTCGAAAACACCGAACTGCATTATGGATCAAACATTCTGATGCAGTTTCATGCCTCAGTCTTTCTCCAGACAAAACCTATCTCTACTCCGCTTCATGGGACAGAACCGTCAAAGTTTGGAGAATCGCTGATTCAAAGTGCTTGGAATCCATTACTTCCCATGAGGACGCAGTTAATGCTGTCGTTTGTGGAAACGACGGAATTGTTTTCTCTGGTTCCGCAGACGGAACCGTTAAAGTGTGGCGAAGAGAACCACGTGGTAAAACAACAAAACATGTAATGGTTAAACAACTTTTAAAACAAGAATGTGCAGTAACTGCTTTAGCAATTGACAGCACAGGTTCAATGGTTTATTGTGGTGCTTCTGATGGATTGGTTAACTTTTGGGAACGTGATAAGCAATTTGAACATGGTGGGGTCCTCAAGGGTCATAAGCTTGCAGTTTTGTGTTTAGCATCTGCTGGGAATTTGGTTTTTAGTGGTTCAGCTGATAAAACTATATGTGTGTGGAAAAGAGACGGAGTTATTCACACGTGTATGTCTGTTTTAACGGGACACGATGGTCCCGTTAAATGTTTAGCAGTGGAGCAGGATCGTGAATCTGATGCTAGAGGCGATCAACGGTGGATATTGTATAGTGGGAGTTTGGATAAATCAGTTAAGGTTTGGAGTGTTTCGGAGAGTATGCAGGTACAACACCGTATGACTTCTATGACTTCTGAAGGGGACTCGATACCTTCGGAATCCGATAGCAGTTACTCCTCAAGTCGGCCCAGTCTTAATAAGAGAAACTAATTATTTGGGCCTTGTTTATCTGGTCCAATTTGATGCTACTGCCACGTCTCCTTGTGAGATGATTGTGTTGTTGTTTCTCTTTTAATATGTATGTATGTATGTGTAATTTTTTGTTTGTTAATTAATTGACTTTGATTGATGGTTTTTGTAAAGCTGGGACAGGCAAGTTGGAAGATTATGATCTTTATTTATGTAATATAATCTGTGTAAGAATATATATGGTTTTGATTTAGTTGAATACTATATTTTGGTTGTGTGTGAGTGGAATGTAAGATTTAATTTGAATTGAGAATTGAATATAAAATAGAGTTAAACTATAATTTAAAACTACAAATAATACATTATGAGATTTAATTATTATGCATATGCATAATGCAGGATTCCCTTATGCAGCATTTATCATATTCAATGAATCTGAATCTATAAAAATACTGCAACTCTATTAAACTAGAGAAACGAATATACGGTTGTTGCAGATTAGCCTTTTTCTGTGGGAGTCAATCACATTCCCTTGTCTCTTCATAAGTCTGTTTCTGATATGCACGATCATTTGGAGGTATTTTTAATATTAGTGTCTGGGAAAGAGAAATAATGGGTTTTACTTTTTATTTGGGCTCATTGGAAGAGGGGATCGTTATTATTAGTTAAAAATGAAGGGATCCTAGAATTTAATCATATTTGTTGAAATAGTATTTCTATGTAAATGGTTGTGTGGCAAATGAGAACCTAATGAATACAATAAATACAAATACTAATTGACTCTACTAACAGATTGATTTGTTGTGAATTTTGGACAAACTCACATCAACAGCAACTAATAACCAAAATAGTTCTAGCAAATTAAACAGCCAACCAAAAAGTAGGAGAAGAACACACACAACAATATTTGTTTACCAAGTTTGACCTACTCTAAGGGAAAAAGTAACAGTCAATGAGTTTCTAACAAAGAAATACAAGGGTTACAAGAAATTAGCTTTCAACAAAATACTCAATGATTCTCGCTCACCAAGGTGTTTAGAATGTTTGCCAACCCAAGATTCTACCATAAAACCACTCAATTCTCGGTCTTTGACTTCCTAAGAATTCCCTCTTTGATACACCCTAGGTTCCTCCCTCAGTCACCGAAAACTGTGAAGATACGCAATATATAGATTTCTGTTTGTGACCATGCGCATCACACATGGCAAGGTCCGCCTCGCACATGGCATTGTCCGCCTTGCGGACAAGGCAGTAGCGGCAGACCGTGAAATGCAATGCCACATCTGCGAGGCATGTGGCAGAATTGAAACCACTTCTAGGATTCATGGATTTGAAGGCACACACAACAATTCTCGATCTTGCCTTTAAATTAATGGTGATGTCAATTTAACCATAAATCACCCTACTGCTCTCTCCATCTTTGACTTACACTTTACCAAAATTGATCAAGTATAAGCAACACTTGAACCTTGATCTAGGTAGTGAAATGTGACGGGATGAGAGGAACTTTGTTAAATGTGATGTTATGACCTATGAGCGTTGGTAAGTGAAAAATGTGTGAATTGGAAAGTCTAGTGGTGGGAAAGATAGAGACAGTCGCGACAAGCTGCAGATCGGACCGAAAAATGCAAATTTAGGGGTGAGGTTCTCACACGTGTCGGGGCATGTGTGGCAGCAGCTCTGGGCAGTGTTTCATCAAGGCTGGTCGTTGAAGGACTGCGGACCAGGTGGTGGTGCACACCGGTGATAAGACGCACAGTGGCAGAGAGTAGTGGCGGCAAGTATTGTTCACCAACTACTGCGGTAAAGAATGATCCTTAAACCTAGAAGTACCAATAACACGTAGAAATTGTATTTGTGTAAATGGTTGTGTGTCAAATGAAACCACACTGAGTGTTTATTTATACTGTAATACAATGCTTAATACAGTTATACAGCGTAAACAAGGTTTGCGAATACATCACGATTCACGAGCGAGATTTCAACTATGCTTTTGAAAGTTTTAAAAAATTAAACCTACTAGCTGCCGTGATTTCCGGCCAGGTAGGATATATAATTGGTTAATGAAAGTTCATTTACCAATCGGGATAAAAGCCCTCGCTGTAAATAGCATTGCCCTTATTTATAATCAATGTGAGCTTTACACGATAAAATAACATAATAAATGCAATATGAAAACTACTCAATATTAATTGATCTTAACAGATTTTTAACAGTATTCATGGCTGCTATGAGAATTGCAATATCAATATGTAGAAAGACAAGGGAGAAAGTCAAAGAGAAAAGTATGAACAATGGTAATTAGAGTTCTAATTGCAATTGGAATGATACAAAAAATTTAGTGTAAAAGCACATTTGAAATCACTCACTGATTCTTTCTTGTGACAACATAATGTACTAATGTAGTGACTTAAATAGTTAATATTTTAAAATGTAATAATGAATTCTTTTGTTTATTATAAATGAGATTGAAGGGAAAAATAGTTCACACATGATAAATGATCTGTGCATAGAAATATGTTGTCATTTTAAACTGGTGCTTTTGTTTGTATTGCTCTAGTTTACTTAGAAAAACATAACGGTTTAAGGGAAAAACAAAAAAAAATGCTTAGCAATGGGGTTGTTGTGTTGTCTGTAACTTTGTATAGAGAAGTCAATGTACAGAGCTAGAGGTAAATCCAATTGTTCAGCAATAGATCAATTTGTACGGATGAATTACTTAAAAATCCAAAATCAAACTATTAGAGTAAAATATGGATGAATTACTTAAAAATCCAAAATCAAACTATTAGAGTAAAATATGGATGAATTACTGAAGTATCATCTGTCATAATGAAATCACTTAATAGTGGCTATACAGATGAAATTGAATCCTTAAAGTTTTGGCATTGAAGATGATGTTAGTAGCCTCACATTGTACTATTAACTAAAGGATTTCCCTTTGGTTGAAAAGAGAAAGATCCGCTGTCATAATGAGTTTTTGTTATTGAGGGCATGATTTTAAATTGTGGACCGTATCCGCAATTGCGGCCGAAAATTGCTTTACACCGCAATTGCGTTATAATCTTCAATGATGTATGATATAATATTTTTTTTTACCTTAATAGTCTTTCAACTGTGTATTTCAAGCAACTCCCAATCAGTATCTATAGAGCAAATTAAAACTCTGTTGTGATGGGTAAATAGTGTAGTGGCACGGTGGTGCAACTTTATATAGTTTGTGAAAATCAAAATTATTTCACGCCGCAATGTGCGTCACACCAAGCGCAGAGACCACAATCGCAACGACTACAACCACATTTGTGATTCGTGACCGCAACCACAATTTCAAATCATGACTGAGAGACTAAATTTAAAAATACAAATCTATATTTTATGAGTACGTCTAAGATATGGACTTTTCAACACCAAATGATGTTCTTGTCTGAATATTTGTATGTGCCTATGAGAGATAATCATTCCTCGAATAGATAATTGTTACCATGAGATCACAAACAGAATAGAACCATATTGACAACAGAATCCTCTAACCCAAGAGTCAATGTAGATATCAATGTGATAACATGCGAGAATGGCTTATTGTACCTTTAGGAGGAGTATGCGAACTCAAACCACTTAAACGACCACTTATGTTACCAACTGAATTGATGTCTAAACCCAAAGAACGAACTGGATTGCCCCCTTCCAGCACTCTGAGGATCTACAATCACGTTATAAAAAGATACTTTTCGTTAATATTTTGTATATAATCATAAAGTAAAAGCAACTAACTTATATAAAAGAAGATGAATCAATCACACCTTTGATATTGGGGGTCTGGAGTCGGGGTCCAAACGTAGGCACAATGAAGCAGCTTGTGCCATGGCTTTCAATTGAAGATTAAATTCTAGTGACCCTTCAGAATCCAACCATGGGTTGAGAGATCCAACGTTTTGTAAGATGTGATTGGAATCCAACATGTGTAGGGGGTGAAACCATTCAGAAAGATATGAATGTCCATTGAACTGTTCCAACTCGCTAATTTTTCGACCTGTCATTAACTCTAATAAAACAATTCCAAATGCATATACATCTACTTTACACGTAAGAATTCCAGCATCAAGATACTCCGGAGCAATGTACCTATATAAGGTTCAAGCAAGGTAAGTTTGGTTAGAATAAATTTTGTAATTTGTGACCTGTATCTTGACTGATAAACAAGAAAAGAAATTACCCTGAAGTTCCCATAACTCGATCTTCTGTATTTATATTCCATTCTGATTGCCATCTAGCAAGCCCAAAATCAGCCACCTAAATGAATGGTAAATCATACAAGTTAACACCTAACCTTTTTAATTGATATGTTACACATCTTAAAATAAATAAAATTGAAGTAAACTTTTGGCCAAGGACTCAGTAAGTTACTAGAGGTTCAAAGTCATGGGTTAAGAGGATATTTTTGGGTCTAATATCTCTGTGCACTATACAACCAACTCTACAATCTTCATGGAGGTAGCGTAAGCCTCGTGCAACTCCAATCGCTATCTTTAACCGCGAGTTCCAATCCAAAGGTATACTATCTCTGCCTGTTAAATATATACAACAAATTATAAAGTTTGATTTGATGTGATCTGGATATTTGCAAAGAACATTCAGATTCAAACAGAAAAGTCTTATTTATAAATTGGAAGCTGAAGACAAATGTAGAAAATTAGTGAATACCATACCATGTAAGCAGAGGTCTAAGGTTCCATTACATATATACTCATAGACTAATATCCTCACACTTTCTTCTGTGCAAAATCCTATTAGCAATACAACATTTCTGTGTTGTGCGCAACTCAAAAGCCGAACTTCCCTGCAGAAATCAAGATCTGCTTGAGAGCCACTAAATTTTAATTGTTTCACTGCAACAACTTGGCCATCTTTGAGTATTCCTTTGTGAACCACACCAAATCCACCTTCAGCCAAAAAATTTAAATCTGAGAACATGTCAGTAGCTTCTGCTATCTCTCTATAAGAAAACCGTCTCGGAGGATTTCCAAATACAGGTGCTATATTCTGACATTGTGAGCACAAGGGGGGAGGTATAGAGGAATTTCTACCCAAAGGAATAGGACTTTCTCTGATGCTTGGGCTAGTGACATAACTTCTACTTTCAGCTTTGTTAAACTCGAGTTCATTTGTTCTCTTCTCTTGATCACAGTGTAAAAAATTCTCAAGTAAAGTTTTAGAATTTGGAGATTTAGTTCTTTGAATAAGTTTATTTTCAGCTCTTTGAAGCTTCTCATTATTAATATGGTTCTGATGGATCCAAAATTCCGTGTTCTTATCACTAGCCAGAGATGATGTTGGGAGTTTCCTTGAAGGGGGAGGGCTATCCCTTTCCAAATTACAGTACAAAGGTGGCTTGAAGTTGAAATTCTTTGGCTCGTTGGTTGGTTTGTTTGTTCTTTTTTGTGATCCGTGACCCTCATACAGAGGGTTTTCTTTATAGACCAGGAAAGGAGAAGTCATTGAGTCTGAACTTGACACTGAATCTACTCCAATACTTTTTGTAACAGAAGAACCTGTTTCTTCGGGGCTACCAACTGGGGTGGAATGCTTCAATCTGTGGCCTTTTAACTTTCCAATTTCTATACCTGGTGAAGAGGGAGCAGAGAAAAATGGAGTTTGGAGTTCATTGGAGGGTCCTCCTAAATTAAGTCTGAGGACTTTAGGCTGTGAGCCATTCATCACCACAATGCTACAGCCGAGTTCATCCATGCAATGTTTTATCTCTTGCTTTAATTTCCTGTTTCAGTAACGTTAAGAAGTTCACTAACAAATATTTCATTAATCAGGCATGCAGCACCAAAAAGTTGTACTTATTTCTGATTGAAAATTATGTTATGCAGTTATTCAATCAAATCAAATTCTATTAATAAATTAACAAATAGTTTCTTTTATCAATTGAATGATTAACCTCAGCTAACTGCTAATATTAGATTCTTAAGTATAGGTGAAAGCCTCTAATAAAAATCATAATGCAAATGTGCTGCAAAAGAATATATTAGGAATTAGCTTTTGACATAAACTAATGTAGCTCAGAAAAAAGAAATACTTTTTCATGTTTAATTACTTGTCCAGTATGACCCAATGGGAACCACTCCATCTAGCTTCAGCTGCCACAGCACCACTGGGAGTTCCTGTGACAACCTTAATCTTCACCCTAACCTGCAGTTATAAATGATAGAAAATGTGTCATCAATTTCAACAAATATACAATACCATACCATGATATGACAGTGTTAGAATTTGAATGGAGGATTTGTTAACTACTAGAAGATAAATTGGTTAAGTTGAGAAGATTGGTTACTGAGAGTTTAACCAAAAGATAGGACATATGATTACTTAGTACTTGAAAGCCATTGAGATTTTCTTGACTTGGGTGTTAGTATTCTATACATTTTATTATTTCAAGATATATTATTAATCCATAATCATAAGATTTTAGAAATATTACTAAATATATTTAACTATATATAATGTTCATCATAATTTATCAAGAGGTCTTCATACTGTGGAAGCATTCTTAAGGCATTACAAGTTAACATTCTTTTTGCTACATGTAGATTCAACGGATGTTGAAGTAAATTTTCCTGCTATTAGTTACAACTTACAAGCACAATATTGTTTGTTGAATTTATATGAGTTGTACAAAAGGCCCAGTTGGGGACAACAGGTATATCTTTACATAGAGCACGAGTTAGCACAAGGACAAAAAAATCTAACTTGCTCCAACAGAACCCGTTTGATCATCCAAACAGACTTTTCTAAGAAAACATTTTCTACATGTAAGTACTTAAGTAAGTGATTTTGGATCTTGAGGTCTACTCTTACGTTCTATATGCTGAGATGAACTAAATTTTGACCAAATTGGTGTGCTTACAATCTTTCTTCCTAATGCATATGATGCATCTATTGAAGATTATTATTGTTCGATATTTTTTTTCAATGACGAATGTTAGTAGTTAATTTGTTCGATTAATATTTACTCTTATACCTAGTTTGAACTAGAATTTTCAACTTTATTTTCCTTAATTCAAACCAATTAAACTACTCAACTATTATTGTCCAAAATTATTTGTTTATACCATAATAATGTATCAAACTAACATGTGATTACATGATAATTCTGTAACATACTTCTGATATTTATGTGGTTGTTTAAGCAATATATATATATATATATATATATATATATA
>Ga0315913_1007356_pt1 | contig 13223 bp, 9 predicted proteins | sample MpolsnodulesMG_FD_207736 | JGI IMG/M metagenome (GOLD analysis project Ga0315913, IMG submission 207736) | Medicago polymorpha root nodule microbial communities from Los Angeles, California, United States - small nodules | ecosystem: Host-associated > Plants > Roots > Nodule | place: USA... | reverse complement strand
GTTTAGATAATAGTTTCCCTCAATCCTATTGATCCGCTCATATTCACTCCAAACTTCCTGGCAATGAAAGTGATGATACCACCTACCACTATATCACTTTTATCATCCGGTTTCTTTCTAGCAATTGAAACAAGATAATCAATCAAATAGTAGCAAATGTTAACATGGTGGTTATAAAGCATAGCCCACAACATAAAAAGTTCATCAGTCCTCACATTCCTACCTCTTTCCTACTCGAGATGGTGCAAGTCATAACCCTTTGAAGGTACCTAAGCACAGGGTTATGAATGTTACTTGCCTAATTGAAACGGGAGTTGTATTGGTTTAAACCAATTATGCTCTTCCAAAAGGCAACGGGGTCGTAGTCGGCCGGTCTTAAACTTTGATCCCAAGAGTCATGGATATACCCCGCATTTGCAAGGCCAAGTTCGGAAGTAAAAGCTTCCAATGAAATCTCATAATCAACATTTAAGAGCCGGAATGCGATCATATGAATGGGGTTATCCGTCTTCGACCTATCTCATAAAAGGAAGAGAGCTCAAGAACTCATAGGTGAAGTTTTCAAACCCCCTCGTAGGTTTCAACATCTCGACCAACCCTAGTCTGTTCAACAGCCTAATCACATGTTCATCTATTCCTAGTCTATCCATAGCATTAACATCAGGGTACCTGCAAATAGAGATAGTTCTAGAGATTAGAGATTTATACTTATTCCTTTGCCCGGGATCCTTGAATTCGATCCCATGATTTCAGACTGTTGATTGTTTTCTGCTTGTACCACTTCTGGAGCCTTCAATTTATTTTCCCTTCCTCTTGAATGTCATTGACCTAGTTGACTTGGTTTAGTTTTGGGTAAGGTTAGGTAGATTTAGTGATGGGGTTGGGGCTTAAGTAAGGTTTTTGAGTTCAATGATGGAGATTAGTGAAGAATTTGTGGTTTTTGGGTTAGGTTGGATGAATGTTGGTTTTGATTGGTGGTTTTATGTTTGGAATGGTGATTGGGGATGATTTGGGTTAGAAATTGTTGGTTTTGATGGAGTTATGAAGGTTTGAAGATTTGGGGTTAATGGAGTTTTTAGAGAGAAGTGAGTGAATGGGGACGGAGAAGAAATTTTTTGAGGGTATATGGTGCTGGGGTCTGGCACGGCCCTTTTTTCATTTCTTTAATAATTAAAGTTAATCAATCCTAAGAATAAGTTAATTGTGTTAAACAGTACAAAATCAGAGCGATGACAAACCAAACATGGATCAATTGCTTCGGAGTCCAGTTACTTGGATCAAGTGATGTGATCAAATATAAGCCTAAAGATCTTCATCCTTTTTCAATGTTCTCAAAATATTTCAAAAGTTGTGATCAAGCTATCTTGAGGGCAGCGGTAGAAGAGGTTTACTTAAATAGTTTTATTGACTTATCAGTCCTTCTTGAAACTGTGTTGTTTTTTAAATGGGCTGGATGGAGATTGAGATGCAGCAAACCTTCTTCCCTTCTAACATTGTGGGATTTAGAGAACATTCAACCTCCAAAAAATTATAATGAGAAACAAGAAACAAATCTGAAAATTTTTGATAAAGGAAATCTGGAAAATTTTGATAAAAGGTTTTCGATTTTATTTAGAGCTTACTGGGGTTATTCAGAAGGGTGATAAATATCCAAGAATCAAGGCATTTGAAAATTCTGAACACACTAATGAAAAAGTTCAAAATAAAAATGAAAATGTTGAATTCATAGCAACCTTATGGGGCCCTAACTCTGCTAATTGGGAATTGCAGAAACAAATTCTGTTTTGGAGTTTGGCCCATAAATGGGAGGCGTTTTGGATTTCTGGTATACCGAAAAACAATCCCTGGATAGTTTTGCTATCCGGTGATCATTGTTTTAAGTCCTTTTTACGGTTTTTTAAACAAGATCCATATATAAATTGTGATACCCTTCTCATTGCTCCAGAAAATCAGCTGGCTGAAGTACCAAAATACTTTGTGGAATGGTGTAAGTTATGTAAAAACAGTCACTCGGATACACTAGACTCAATCAAGAACACAAGAGCACAGTTGAAGGAGGAAAGGAAGAAAACACCATATCTAACAAGAGTGTGGAAAAGGTACATTTTAAACTTAGTTTATTGTGAGGACAAGAAGTAGGATTAATGATGTGTTAAGGAATATAAACTAAGAAAAATTAGACAAGTTCTGAAAATTGTGTTGATTTTTCAGTTTTATTTGACTTTTTGTTTCCCTGTGATAATTGCGGTTGTGATTATGCTATGGAGATTCCAGATATTGTCAAATGTTAATGTCTTTACAAATAGAGTCAAAATAACAGTTCATGTATTATTATTTCAATGGAAATGAGATAAGGGGATCATGAATTTGTAAAATGCCAAAATTTGATTCATTTTTGTCTTCTAACAGGATTTTACAAAGATGTCTAGCTTCATTGCTTTCTAGCTAATGAAAAATCAAACCTAAAGTTTTCTAAATTTGTGATTGTTTTGTTTCTGTTTTACAATACTGATCACCTTATTGGAACTACTTCTGCAACTTGAGCATAGAAGAATTTCATTGTTATTTCTCAATGTTTTGAAGCTTTTTTCTACTTTCTTATGTGTTCAAATTATTGTTACTGTTAAATGTATTTAACACCTGATATTGTTAAATGTATTTATCAAAAAAACATTTCATGTTTTCTTATGTCAATGGAAATGAGATCAGGGAATCATGGATTTGTAAAATGCCAAAAAAACAGTTCATGTTTACAAAGTATTTTTTGTTTTTACTTTATTAAAACAATTTCTCAAACTATGAGAAACAATGCATTCATCCCTCAACCATTGTCTTGCTTCCATTGCTTTCTGGCTATTTAAAACTACTTCTGCAACTTGAGTATTTAACTTATCAATACTGATCACTTATTGAAACTACTCTGCAACTTGAGTATTGAAGAATTACATCGTTTTTACTCAATGTTTTGATGATGTTTTCTACTTTCTTAAGTGTTCAAGTTATTGTTACTAAGATGCTGTTCAATATCTGGCGCATTTTATAGTGAGACGTGGCTGATGAGATGTTAATTATTTCAGCTCAAATGCAATAATTCTTTTCACTAGAGTTTACTAATATTCTAAATTTGAGTCTTATCACTAACTGCTCTGAGTTCCTTTTATTTCAATATAGTCTTGTCCTCAGTTTAAGCCTAACAAAGGGACAGAAGGTGCTGGATAAGGGACAGAAGGGACAGGAAAAGAAGAAGGCACAGAAGGTGCAGGATAAGGAGATAGGACTGCAAACACAGGTTAAGAAGGTGCAGGATAAGGAGATAGGACTGCAGACACAGGTTAAGAAGAAAGAATGAATCCGTTACACGAAGAGAAATAAGTGAAATCTACATATATTTTAAGGTTTATTGTTGTGTATGCAACTATGCGAGGAGAAGATTGTGTTTCTTATTTTATGAAGTAAGAAGTATCAGTTAAATCATGAAATAGATATTATTTGATTTCATGTCAGATACATGGAAATATAGTACTATAATGTCTTATCATAAATCCTGTCCCATTATAACATGCTTGAATACAAACATGAACTATAATGTCATATCATAAATCCTGTACCATTAAAACATTCTTGTGTATATACACGAAACAAGCAAATTATAAATGTAAAATAATCAAGAAAATCTTTAAAGAAAATTTCGGCTTAAGCCTAACACAACTCAAAAGGTAAGAACTGTTCAAGCCTTACCTGAGCATCCGCTCCAGATGAAACAAGAACTTTCAATAGATAAGAGAAAGCAAGACCAGTTATTCTTTTTGTATGACCTTTGAGTTTACTCTTAACCTGCAAAAAAACTTCACATTAACAACAATTTCAAACTATGTAGCATCAACACTTGGGATTGAAGACACTGACACATGTCCACTGCTACGAGTCAATGTCAGTGTCATGCCCGGTGTATATGCATGTGTTCGTGCTTCATGGATGCCAAATATGATTAGAAACTGTTTACAGACACCAGTGTTACCTCATCAACACGGACATTATATATTTGAATGGAGGAATCATCCATGCCTCCTGAGGATGGAAAGCAAGAAAAGTAGCCGCAGGTGGCGGAGGCATGAAAGTTGTCATCGTCATCGTCTGCACATATGTCTGCACATATACAAGAAAATTGAAAAAGGTTAATAGAAAATTAGGAACTACTGCAAGAAAGAGTTATGAATACCAATTAGGCTCATAAAGTGATGCAAATGTTTCTAATAGATTTCAAAGTTCTGAATAGGGTGTGGAGACTCATTTGGTTAAACTTTTTATATGCACTATCGTTTGAATAGACTATTCTAACCTAACAGGCCTAATACAAGTACTACAATTACAAATGTACAGTATTTACTAAAAAATATGTTACATTAAAAGTCATCATGTTGAACAAGGATATCTTCCCTCTTGATGCAGACATTACATACGAATCATTTTTGGACAGAGCAAAGCACGGAACAGAATCTTCAGGATTGCTATCAGCAATGTCATTAGTCATCAGGATGCCGCTCGATGGTTGCCACAACTGAGCTGGCACGGAAGCATTGGCCTACAGGATTAAATGTTCACATAGAAAACAGTATAAATACCTATTCCCACTTTCTGAATAGATAATAATGGAAGTTGTCTGAAAAGTAACTTCATGTGTTCACATACCTTGCCAGACGAGTTACGTTCATTTCGCGGCTATTTCCAGAGAAGGTGAATGGCATTTGATGCTAATGCTAGAATAGCATTTCCTGAATTTGTATAAATCAACCTCGATATCTGTCATAAAATCAGAACAATTTCATGCTATGAGACGTAAGTCAGAGGAAATATGATTAAAGTATGATCCATACAGGTTTAAGTATAATTAATGTTACTTTTTCCCTATTCGTATTTGATTACTAAAGCTTCCATTGGAGGGTATTTGATAATTTTAATTAAATAACATACCTTGTTTACTCTAACATTCTCTGGTAGCTTCAAGGAACTGCAATGAGATGGTTCATTGATTTCAGTGAGTTTCCATATCTTTGACTTATCATTGGCTTCTTCACTTATTCTAGGTTTAACATCGCCCATGTTTCGAGTATCTCCATTCTGATGAGATAAAATTTGGCATATAGGTAATCAATCAACTAATAATTAAAAATAATAACCATCCTAAAAAAAAGGTTCACTCCTCTTTTCTAGCAGGAGCCAGAGGAAAATACTTCATGCAACAAAATAATTGCGAGTGACATGAGAGAATAATGCAAGAGGATAAGACCACAAACCATTCTAGCAATAGCTGCTACAGATGAGGCTCTCTCAGCTAGTGCAGCACTAGTTGTGGCGGCAGCAGAAGACATTGAGTTTATTGTAGGCTGCCACAAGACATTGTGTTAGATCAAGTTTTATCAATAAAAGGTATGGAAAGGAAAATACTTCATGTAACAAAATAATTGCGAGTGACATGAGAGAATAATGCAAGAGAATAAGACCACAAACCATTCCAGCAATAGCTACTACAGATGAGGCTCTCTCAGCTAGTGCAGCACTAGTTGCGGCGGCAGCAGAAGACATTGAGTTTATTGTAGGCTGCCGCAAGACATTGTGTTAGATCAAGTTTTATCAATAAGAGGTATGGAAAGTATGACATCTATTAATATAGTCTACCTTTGCCAACTCTTATGCTCTCGACGGATCATACATAGAATTATTCTCTAATGTACGCAGGCAACGAATACCATCAGCATTGGCTACAATTTTGATTCCATTATAATTTGCTGAAACGGCTAAAAGAGCTCCATCCTTGTTGAAACGAATATGTGGACTTGCCTAGAGATAACCCAGAAAAGAGTTAGCAACTGATATTTCTATAAATAGGCTCTTTAATTTACAATAAAATAGTGAACTTACAGGTAGACCCCCATCAGCATCAACTGTAGTCAAAAGTTGAATGTTGACCATATCCCAGAACTTAATGGAGAAATCATCGCCGGCAGCCAAAAATAGATTTTTGGTAGTGTCAAATTGCACAACACCCATAGGTCGTTTACGAAATCCTTGGTAAGTCCTTTTCACGGCTCCTTCACTTTCATTCCACTCCACAATAGATGATTCTCCATCTTTGCTTGTTCCACATGAAAAGAGCCTATAGTATACATTCATAGTCACAATCAAAACATATGAACATAATGCATCAAAGAAATAGAAAGTATAATTCAACGATGCAGCAATATCCAGCAAGTTACAAGGAGCTATGGTTGTGAATATTGACCTTGTACCGTCAGCACTATAAGCCATGGTTTTGCACCATCGACCAGGAGCATCATAATCAACACGTGATCCCAAATTGTCATACAACCATGCTTTTATTTTGCCGTCTAGCACTGTTGAAAAGATGAACTACAACATACACGACATAAGAGTTATTGACTAGAAAATCAACCAGAAAACGGCAAAAAAAGGTTATTTCGGATCCTATATTAACATTATTGTAGAAAATATTTCTGATATATTGCAAAGTTGTGAATAGGGTACAAAAAGTAATTCATTTAAATAGACTATTCTAGTCTAACAGGCCTGATAATGTACCGAATACAATTATTACAAATTACAGCAAATAATTACAAATATTAATGTTGATAACAATTCTTAAAGGAATCATGCAAACAAACTCAAAAAGCACTCTCTGCAAAGGTGTTAAAAATTCAATTTCTACCTGAATGTTTTCTTTATAATGCGGGCAGACAGAATAAACCGGAGCCTCGTGACCTTCAAACGTATATTGCTTTGTTCCCGATACAGCATCCCACGCCTTATTAAATTACATAACTTAGTTAGCAACATATTGATCTCGTCGAGTTCAGTAAATCAACTTCATGTTTAGACAGACTCACCTTAATGGTCTTATCATCACCACAGGTTATCACACACAGTTGCTTATTTGGATGGGAAAATGCAAGATCATTTACTCCACCAACATGAGCATCAATCTAGAAAACAGGTTCACATCAAAACAGTAAGAACTATTCTATTAAACATTGAAGAATTAAAAAAGTTTTCAACTTACCAAATAAAGCACCATCATCGGGACTCCAAATCAAGAACATCTATCACTTTCGCTTGTTGCTTCATGCAATGGGATAATGAGAGAGAATAAATTCATTCCTTCTATTGTATGTAACTTTCCCAGATGAACATGAAACTTGAAACTCCTTGCAGGATCCAGCTAGGATTTCCCATCATTAGCCCTTTCAACTCGATCAAGGAAATATAGGAAAAATTCTAAAGCATCCTAACTTCATATGGAATCGAACAAAGACAGATCAGTTCTCTCCCAAAACAAAAGAACAAAGACATAGATCTGGGTTTATATCGGAGTAATTATCAACAAAAGAACAGAGACATATACCTAGGTTTTTATCGCATTTATGGTGCCACGTGTAACACATCCATGGAATGATTCGAACTCTATACAACCAGAGATATTTTTTACCGTTACGTTTACACTATGTTTGGTAGAAGAGAAATAAGCAAGAGAGAAAGAGGGGGGAGAGAAGTTGGAGAGAGATGGGCTATTTCTCATGTTTGGTATAGAAGAGAAAGTGAGCAGAGAGATACAGACGACATGGGACCCACGCCTTTTTCACTTCTCTCCATAGGTGCGAAGAAACAGAGTGAAAGCACACACTTTTTCTTATTTTCCACTATTCTCCCTGGTTATATACAACTATATTATTTATCATTTTGTTTTCAAATTTTTGTTGTTGCTTTCCTCAATTTTATTTTTTTTGTTGTTGCTGTAGCCGGTCGAAAAAAAAGCAAGTTGAGAATAAAACCAAAAAGCAACTATATGGTTCTTCCTCTTTGATCTAATTAATTTAATCCAAATGAAACTATTGGAATTCACTTAGTTAAGTAATGAATTAGGAGAATTTAATCGAGATGCCTATGTAAACACAAGAATTGATTTAATTGGACAAAATTTAAATATTCTAAATTTATTAATTGAGTAAATAATTTATTCAATATTTATGTAAAAAATGTAGTTTAATTAATTCTTGAATTAATTAAACTAAAATAAAAAAAACATTTATGTTAGGTTAGTAAATAATTTATTCAATTTTTATGTAAAACATGTAGTTTAATCAATTCTTAATTAAACTAAAATAAAAACTACATTTATGTTTATATGAAATCAAATTCAAATATAATATTGTATATTAACTTTTCTAGTATAAGGATATTTTAGTCTTTTCAAAAATTAAACACATTTCTTTCTCTTTTATTTCTCTTCTTTCTCTCTTATACCAAACAATAGCTCAAATCTACTCTATTTCTCATCAACTTCTCTCTTCTCTTATTCTTTCTCAACTCTTTCTCTCTTCACACAACCAAACATACCCTTAAGTTTTTTTCAGTTACAATTGTTACGTTTGTTTTTCTGTTACTATTTCAATATTTAATGTCACTTTTTTTTTTTTTTTTATGAAATGACACGTTATTTTGTGTGATAATTCTCCAAAAAACAAAATGAGAACGTTACGTTTACCCTCACTATATATATATATATATTTTTGTACAAACTATATTTTATTTATTGTTACGTTTAAACTTTTTTACACTTTATATCTAATTTTTTTAGGCAAATGAAAATAAATATAAATTAACATTTAAGAATTAAAAATTAATTTAATAATAATATTAAATGAACAATTTTTAATTTTTAAATAATTTAAACATTAATTGATATAAACTTTATTATGAATTAAAAATGTCCTTTTATGTAATTTTACATCTATCAGCTAATTGAACCGCTAATTTTACCAAACATTTCAAGTAGCTTATCAGTTATCAGTCATAAGCTATCAGCTATAAGCTAAAAGCTATCAGCTAGCTTATCAGTCATCTGCTATTTTTACCAAAAAGAGCCATATAAGCTCACAAGAGTAAAACTCAACATTACATTACACTACACTATACATTCAATTTTTGAACTATAGCACCATTTATAAGTTAAAATACATAGAAAATTTCATCGTGGCACGTTGCGTGTTGGTCGCATCTGGCTTTTATAGACAAAGAATTAGGGTTTCAGAAAAGCCCACCATCATGCCACGTTGCGCGACCATCGTAGCACGATTCGTTCATTAATCTGACGTGGCAGCAAATTTACTCAACCATCGTGGCATGTTACACATCCATCGTGTCACGATTTTTCCAGCATCTTCAAGTAAATTCCACGCTTCAAACGTTCCACGATTCAGGTCCATCGTGGCACGATTTCTCCAGTAGCTAAATTCTTGCATTCTTCTCCAATTTGTGCAATACTTCTCTTTTATGAATCTTGAGCTTATTTAACCACGTATACAAGCATTTGACTCTTAAAACATTACAAAAAGGACACAAATATGACTAAACTACTAACATAATGACTACTGTCATCAAGTATAGCGATTTATTTTTTTTATAAATTTTCAGCTCGCAGTTTTAGTCCAGTTAAATTAAAATTTGTTTAATTATATTTAAACTAATAAATTTTTGAATGTTTTTTTTACAGATATGTTTAAAACATTATAATGAATTATATATAACATGTAATGAATTAAATATGAATTTTCCTAAATGCAAATTTTTAAGATTAAAGCAATGAAAATTTAGACATAAAAATCAAATTTTGAACTAACTTTTTGCGGAGAAACTTTGTATAATATGTTCTAAATAAGTATGTAAAAAATAATTTAAAAGTTTAAACATAATTAAACAATTTTTAATTTTTCAAGAACGATAAGTATGTGCTAAAAATATATATAGGGACTAAAACATGTCACTTTTTTTATGCGAACTAAAGGCAAAATTAATTATATTTATAGGAATAAAAAACTTATTTAACCCTAAAATAATATAAGAGGGAGATATGACATATGGGCACATTATAAATAACTAATCTCTTCTCCAGGATCGTTCCTACGAATTCGAATGCTCAGCTCTGTAAGTGAAAAGAGACCCGTAATAAAATAAAAACGTATTTTTTTAAAAGAACAATCTTCTACTTAATTTTTTAAAAAGATAAATACAAGGTGTCGTATATATGCGGTACACCCAAAAGTGAAAATTACTACCATATACATGAGGAACCTGACACAAATGAATGATTTGTATTCGTTTTGAGATGAAAAAATAAATTATATTGTACAATTTCAACCAACAATAATTATAGATTGTCATAAGAATTACTTTAATGATAGATTCAGAACAGTATACAAGTGCAACGACATGACAACTCACTGCAAAAGTAACATTGTTATTAGTGGGATAGTACTTAGTAGTACTACTGGACTATAATTTTTTTCTAGGCCCATACCTTGGGGAGGCCCAGCTCCATTGAGCTGTTTGCACACCCCAAAGTTCGGCCCTGTTCCTCTCCCCCTCTCTATATATAGACACAAACCCATGATTATAAATATTGATAGATCGTCGTTCGCACAAGATCTATCAATCCTCCGCTATCAAGAAAAGAAAAGGTAATATTTACAGAGAAGGTAGTTCCTTACCAACCTTGAAATTTGAGGTTGGACTTCCTTATATATGGTCAATTAGATGAAAAACTAAAAAAACCTATAAGACAAAAAAAATGATAAAATCGTCATATTGAATACCACTTTTACAAAACCTAATAGTTAAAATATATTTACAAGATAAATTAGGAAACCTAATAGTAAAAATAGATTTACAAGATAAATATAACATTGTACAACTATAAATAATAATTTACAACAAGGAAAAAGAAAAGAAAAAGAAATTTTGAGTGCAAATTAGAAGCTCAAAATTAAACATGTTGCTAGCTAGCTCTCGCCGTTTATCTCTAATATTTCTTCATCATCCATCACTTCAATATTCATCTAAAAAATATTGGAGGGTGGTGATGCAAAGAGCTATGCTACTTATCCCGACTAAACATGCCCCGGAGAATTCACGAAACACTTTGCCCCGTTGGATCTTCTGCTGGATTGGAATTCATCGGTAGTCAAATATAAAAAGTGGGACATGGCAATAAAGAATACAGACGTCGTGAATTATCAGGATCAATTTTGTTGTTATAAACAGTATTTTCCTGATGCAAATTGAGCTGAGAATGATCTTGAAAAATTATCTAAGTCAGTGGAATAACACGGGTGAAGACAATCTAATAATTCTCCTCTTAACCTCTTTCTTTCTTGATCTTCTTCCACAATTTTTTTAAGCTTGCCATCTTCATTCTGGCCATAAATTCATTGACAAATACAACAGGATCGTTGCCAATTCTCTCATAACTTGACCAAATGCTATTGTTTCTTGAGCCTAGACAGTCACAATTTTCAAAGTCCATGGTGTATGGAGTAGAGGACATAGGGGGCATAAAATGGTTTAAGGAATCAAGGTGTTTGGAGTGCATGCACTAAAACTATCAAAGGCTATTTATATATATAGCGATTGCATGAACCATTTTTCGCTTTCCCATTTTTCAATTTCCTCAGCACCACCTTAGCAAAGCACATACTATGAACTACATATATAGGACCAAGAAAAGAAAAGGCAACAAGATTGGATAATCCAACGACATTAAAAATTCCTTTTGATGTCAGCAATTTAAATTGGTATTATTTAGTATTTTTTAAAAAAGCAGTATTAAAACACCCTTTTGATCTCAGCAGTTCAAATTTGTATAATATGTTTTTCTTTTAAAAGATTCCTAGTGATTGTAATACCACGTTGTCACATGGGTCATGGCTTGGTTGTCAAGTTACTACTGATCAGAAAGATAAACAATGAATGCTAAGACCTACATACACTACTAAAAAAACAAAAATTAGTGAGGGATATTTAGTGAGGGAAAACGTGAAATCCTTCTCTAATTCCGTCACTAAATTTTACGACCAAGAAATTTGTGAGGAATTTTATTTTTTCCGTCACTAATTTCCCTAGCTAATTTTGCTTTTTCTAGTAGTGATATGCAATATGCAATTTTTTTCACTTATACAAACATTTGGTTAGGAGAAAGAGAAACATGTGTTGGGAAGAATTGTGAGTGGGGGAAAATTCGAACACGCTAAATTCACTCATAGGTCTAAACAGTGACAAAACTAGTGTAAATTTTAAGAGATAGCTAAATATAAAGAAATAAAATATAATTTTAAATATTATATAGTCCATTTTGATTTGTTCACAAATATTATATATTATTACTTAATTAATATAAAAGATACATTAGAGTTATAATATTGACTTGATGGTTGTGGTGGGAGTTAAAGAGTAGAGTAATTAGAGTGGTCTCCAGTTTGATTGTCACCTCCAACAAATACTAACAAACTTTAAGTAGTCAAATTCATCAATAATAATTGATGTTTGTAGTAAATACATAGCAATATTTTTTTCAATGTAACATGATTAAATTATTTTCAAGAAATCCATCGTCTATTTTGTTTTTGTCTTGTCTTGACAATTTTTATCAATGACAAAACTCTTTTATTTGTAGTTATTGTAGAGATTTGACGTGTCAAAACGAGATGAGTAAATCTATCTATCAAGTGATACTCTTTTTTTACTTTTGAATTTCTATTTTTTTTTTGTTAAGTAGCCTAATAACTAGAAATTCATCTTTAAAGGTGCATAAATGGATTCATCAGTTGAATCTCGACCTTTGCATATTGCAATGTTTCAGTCAACTAAACCATGTTCACATAAATTTATACTCAATTTTTTACTAATTAATAGAAACTTATTTGGAGTAGATAAACATCTATATTATGATCCTTAAAAAAAAAAGTGTATATATGAGAGTAGTTAAAATATATATATATATATATCAACTTACGTAAAACAAAAACGCCGCACAAAGAATAACATAACATACTTTTATATAAAAAGATTAACAGAACATACAAAATTAATTTAGTTTGGCATTTCATGGATATATGTATGAAAAATAATTTTTCGGATAACTCTATCTCATATTCTTATCGTGTTTCTATTTCTATCTCTTTTCTCTCTTTATTATTTTTGTCCAATTAAAAAAGAAAAAATTGTAGCAAAAATTGTCTAAAATTGATTACATAGATATCATTGCTATATATGTAAACATCCTCACAAACATACCCCACTCAAGAGTTATAACAACGAACATTTTTAATATACAAGTGACCATCCACTCAACTAGAGATACATCAACTCTCTACACG
>Ga0315913_1007354_pt1 | contig 13225 bp, 8 predicted proteins | sample MpolsnodulesMG_FD_207736 | JGI IMG/M metagenome (GOLD analysis project Ga0315913, IMG submission 207736) | Medicago polymorpha root nodule microbial communities from Los Angeles, California, United States - small nodules | ecosystem: Host-associated > Plants > Roots > Nodule | place: USA... | reverse complement strand
TATAAGTTCAAACCAACTTTTTTTCTTTTCTTTAATTCAATTTTAGAATATTATGAAGTATCTTTAATGTATGATTCCTTTTATTATTTTAATGTGTAGCCAAGTTTCTTAGTGTAGTGAACGAACTTGCCTTAATGTTGAAGTTTCTAGAATACTGGGGCCTACAAGGTTCAACATGAACTAAAAAAATATCAATTTTCATTAAGTTTTGCCTCTAAAATGGGCTACTAACGGTCAAAAATAGATTCAAGTCCACTTCTTAAAGCAAAGTTAAAAAGATGAAATAATATTGTGTTATATATCAATGTCGTGGAAAAGCTTTGTGTTTCCTTTTTCTTTTTCAATCAATTTTCTTTTATATTAATTTTCACATCATATTGATTGTTTTTGTTTTGGTTTATTTACTCCGTCGAATCTCTTGCAACTGTCTTATTTACCCTACACTATAATAATTAAGGATGTATATTATTTGAACAATCATTTTAAGTATAACTTATAAGACAATCAAATACATATAAAAAAATGCATTTTTATATGATAATAAAATCACAATGAATATATAAAAGAGAATGGTCGCTTTTGCTCTTGGATCTCATCAGTTTCTTTCACACATTTAGAAAAATGATATTTATACAACTATTTTATAACAATTGTTAAAACAACTTTTTCTCTATTATTTTGGTTTTCGTGTTAACACGTACATTTTTTTTTTGTTACAAGGCTAAAGAAAAACAGAAAAACAAACGGACAAAAAGAAAGAGCAAGGCTAGCGCCTCAGGAAAAGAGCTCCTAATTCATCCGACCTAAGTAGAGGCAGCAGGTCCTCTGAAGGAGAAGAGTGGATAGACAACTCGACATCATTCAAGGCTCCAAGTTTGGCCATAAAGTCCGCACACTGATTGCCTTCTCTGAGCGAATGGTGAAGGGAGAAATTTCTAGAACTCATGAGGTCTTTGATGTTTTAGATAATAACAGCATAGACATGAAAATGATTTAAATCATCTTTGATGAGGTTGACAATAAGTAGGGAATCTGAATAGCAAGCCAATTCCTCATAATTGAAGCTAATCGCCAACTTTAAACCTTGGTAGAGAGCTGTAAGCTCCGCAAACAATATGTCCTGGGAGTGACTGATGGAGCCTGAAAAATCAGCTATGTATGTGCCTGAGTGGTTGCGAAAGACACCTCCAAAACCTGTGCAAATGGGATCACCATTGCAGCTGTCATCAACATTCAAAATTGTACACTAAATGTTGTTATTATTCCAGCGAATCAGCCAAAGAGTGAGAGTAGCGCCTGCAGTTTTGCGAAAAGCAGTACTGATGGAATCTTCCAAATTAAAAATATTATACTGAGATGTATTTTTGTCATAGTTTCATTGTTGAGACACATGTTTCAATGCCGCCAAATCCACATATTTATTTGTATATCTTTGATCGTTCTATAAATTGTGTAAAAAGTATTGTACAAATAACATATCTTATAGATAGATATTAAAAATGAAACAAGAAAGTTGTTTAATAGAATTGTCACGTGCTACTATTATGTAATACTTGGAGTTCACACAAAAAGTCCTTGAATGCTTGTACGCAATTTTTAGGTAGTTTTTAAGTGGTCCTATTTAATTTTCATTAATTAGTATAATAAGTTATGTTTCTTTATTCTAAAGAGCTAATGGTGAAATTTATGAACACAAAATGTTGAGAATAGACCGAGTTTAAATTGGTGTTTCAACATATCAAATGTCTCGAAAAACTGTATCAAATAGGTGAATTTTTAATACAGAGAATCAAATACATTCATTATAAGCAAACCTGCTTATTAATGGGAATGTTCGAATATTTTTTCTTTTTAAGAAAACAACAACCGCATATTCTTGAAATTTGTTAAATTGCTAACTTCCTTTTGAGGGGTTTCAAATTACTAATTTAATCTTCCACTTGAGAGCTTAATTAGCATAACACTTTGTGCGACCTAACCCCTTGTCTTTGCTTGGAATGACCTTTTCAAATAAATTTTTCATTAACACAATAATTTTTTTAATATTTATTTATATATTTTATTCTTCTTCTTTCACTGATTTTTTTTGTTTTTTTCTCTATTCCCTACGAAAATTATTTTTTCTTTCTCCTAACTCCCTAAGATCAAATTATCTATTATTTCTTATGAAAGATGTTTTTTAAACTTAAAATTGATTTAACACTATATTATATCTGTGTTCACCAGGTATGTTCAATTGGTTAATTATATTATTGATTTATTTTCTTACATGAACTATATTATTTATTGAGTTAAATATTAAAATTTGTTGATCATAAAAAAAGTTCTAGCTCAAAAGTTAAAAAGTAAAATAAGGAATTGATAACTCATTTAAATTCTCCAAAATTTTAACGCGGTCTTTCTTATTTTTTGATAAGCAATTGTAACTTTTTTCTGCATCAACCCTTCCGTTTTTAGGAAAAAAGAACTCTGATAGCTCGAAGTTCAATCGTAAGATAAAGATAATCTGACGAAACATTGTTTCACTTAAAAATTAAACTTAAATTATTCCAAACAATTCGTCCTTCATGAATGTTGATTAACCATTTAAGTTCATTGATTGATTTAAGTTATTGTAACTTGATCAGTAACTAGGCTTTACAGCATAGTCGAATTTCAACTACAACCAATACCTATTAGATAATAAGATTCACTTATCATATTTAGGGACTGACGAAAAAAAAATCAATTTTTGTTATGTTTGAATATATATATATATATATATTTGAACCTTTAATACAGGTTCTCAAAAGAAGGTTTGAATGAAATTGACTATTCATGGAAAACAAAATCGTGAACCGGACAAAATAATTGGTAGTTGTTTAAGAAAAGCTTTGAGAGTTATAGGCAAATTATTGAATATAATGTGCGGTTGAAAATGACTTGCTCCCAATTGATCTGACATAAAATCAACAAATTTTTTCCTGTGGGCTATGTGGGGTAATATTATTTTAAGGTCCAAGTCCACATCAAAATTGGAGCTCTTATGTGTAAAGCAAAATACTTTACAACTCTAACAATTTCATAATCAAATTGCCACAAGCAAAGAGTTTCATAATCATACTTTTTAGGTTGTAGTGCGTTTCCATAATCAGAAAGAGTCTCACGCCACACAAAAATAGGATCCTCTTAAGCTGGCTTTAGATTCTTGAAAATACACCACAAGATACTTGACATTTGGCAAAATGAATTTCTCCAAAAACAAATAGTTTTTAAGACTCTGTTTGGAAGGTTGAAGGGAAGAGAAATAGAGGGTTTGAAAATAAAGGAAGAAAGAAGTGAAAATGATGAAGAGCTTTGAGAGACTGAGAAATAGGGGTGGGAACAAGTTAGGCCGTCCGGCAGGGGCCTATGACCTTACTTATTTAAAGCCTAGATTGGTCCAACTCGTTTAATAAAAAGATTAGGCTCAGACTTTTTATAAAGCATGTTTACTTATATAGGTCAGACTATGGCTTACAAAAAAAATCCTATTAAGTCCGTCAGGCCGGTCTATTAAGCTTTTTATATATTATATACCTTCCATTATTGATAATATTGATGCTTTTTTGATAAACTCAAGCCTTCATATGATTTGGTTATTTAGTAGCAGATATATTGACTTGATTAGACATTCGTAAGTATTTGTTATTTAGTAGTAGTCCTATTTGTGTGCTTTATGTCTTCATAAGTTTTGGCCTATTTAGTAGTAGGCTAATAAGTGTTTCTAGACCTTAGTGTAAAATAAGCTTTTAAATAGGCTTTCAGGCTTCATCGGGCCTTTAAAAAAGTCAGGTCAAGCCTTGCAAATGAGCCTATGATGGGTAATAAGCCAGACTCAGACCTATAATTTTTGAAGCAGGCCAGACTTCGGCCTTACAAAGACCGACCTAGCCTAGCCCATTTCCACCCCTAGGGAGGACTTTTAGGGGCATAGTTTTTTTCATAATACAGAATTCCCCTAATTTGGAAGAATCAAACAATTGTATTGAAGAAGAGATTTGTGAGGTTTGAATAAATTTTCCAAATCCAATATATCTATGTTATATACAATTGCAAATGTTTTACAATGACCTATATTAAATGTTGCTTTTCTCTTGGCTATCCACATGTGCATTGTGCCACTTGGCAATTGATAATTAAATTTCTCAATTTTTATGACACTAATTATAAAAGGCAACATTAAATCCTTCACAAAAAAAAGGCAACATTAATCGGAGACAAATAGAATTAACATGGATTTGACTAATTTGTTAATTTTTTTATCTGTTAAAAAAATAGTAATTCTAACAATGTTTGATAATCGTTTGGAAAAAAAAAGGAAAAAGTCCCTATATTATTTTAACTTTGAATAATACCGTTAATATATAACAATTTGTTCTTCGTTTAATTGGTACCAGACCTACACAGATGAAAAAAGTGTCACAATAATTTATATGTCTATCTAGCATATAAAATAATTAGTTTTTTATTTAAACAAAAATAAAAGGCAGAAATTCTAACAATACATGATAATCACTTGGATACAATGAAATAAGCCCTACAAAACCAGGACCATAGACTAAAACGAATCCATTAATTTCAAAAATTCAGGAGACAAAACAATTTGCATTCAGGAATAATACAAATAGAAGTGAATTCTCTTTATTATCAAACAACAAAAAATCTTTTATTTATGGTATTATTTTAAAGTGGTGGCTAAGGTGTCGAGCTTTGATCGTTTTGGTAACAAAAGGGAAGACGTTAGGGAGAAGGAAGACGGAGGTAATCGAAATGAGGGGGAAACCATATACGTTGAGAAAGAAGAAAATACTTTAGAGGGAGAAAAAGTTAACGAGGGAGAAAAAAGCAAGTTTGTGGGGTTAGAGACAGTTGAGGGTGATAAAGGGAACATCAGTTTGAAAAAAGGGGTGAATGTTGCTGCTGTAAGAAAAGTGACGGAGGATATTTCTGCAGTTTTGGTGCGGAAGGCGGAAGTAGGAGGTTCAAATATTGGCCATGTGGTGCAATCGAAACAAGTGTATGTCCCTAAGTATCAGTCAGCTGCTACTGATGTGTCTTGGGCAGCAAAGGGATTGATGGTTACGGTGTTAAATGGGGATGCTATTCTAGTATTGCAGTGGCGGATTTTTGATGCAGGCTTTGCTAATCTTACTCTTATTCCTTTGGGAGCAAATAATGTGTTTTTAAAAACTCTTGACGACGGAGATGTCGGTACTCTATTATCTGACGCAGTTGAGTTTTTTGATAATTTTTTCTCAAAACCTATACCTTAGACTAAAGAAATGGTGATCCGTGAAAGAGGAGCTTGGGTGCACATTTATGGGGTACCACTACATGCATGGAACATGGAATTTTTCAAATTATGCGTTCTAGATTGCGGTCGGTTGCTAAGTGTTGACGACTGTACTTTGGATAGAGAACGTTTGGATTATGCACGGGTCCTAGTATCATCATCATCCTTAGAGATTATTAACAAAGAGGCCTGTGTCATGATAGATGGTGTCCTCTTTGACATTCTTCTTCGAGAAGAGTGGGATTCTACTTTGGGGGAAGACGCATGTTTGTTTGATGACGAAGTTGAACAAGTTGAAGATTACAATGAATGTCAGGAAATGCAACCTGAGGTCGTAGGGAGTGGTGAGGTTGATGCTCTTGTGCGTCACTTGATGGAGGATTTGGAACATGAAGTCAATAAACAAACTGGTCAGCAACCATCACCATTAGACATCTCACATCAACATGTTGTTCAATCAAATTTTATTCCTTCGGATTCTCAGCAGCCGCAACGTGACAAGGATGTGTTGAAGGCACCGGCAGTAGGTGCGTGTTCCTCTTTTGTTCCTCCCGTGCTTTTTGCGCGGACAAATAATGTGGTGGAAAACAATCGGGCAAGGGAACATTTGATGTGCGAAAAGAAAATTGTTAAGCGAACGGCATCATGTCCTCCATATAGTGTTCGTTCGTCAGCTACTGGCCCATGAAGCTTGGATTGGGTAAAGAAACATAAGACAACTGCTTCAGGAGGTCCGATCTTACCAAAGCCGAAAGCTGCTGTTATTTCAACTTCAAAAAATGCTTCAAGGATAACAAGGAAGAAAGGTAATGGCTCTTTACGTCACTGTGCTCAGAGTCTAAAACGTATTGCAAGACTATTAGACAAAGATCAAAAAGAGGTTCTACGTGTTTTACAGAGAAATAAGAAACGGCGAAAGATGGTGTCTGATGTGCATAAAGGTAAGTCTATTGATGCTTCTACTATTGTTGAGTCTCAGTCATCTTTCAATAATGATTGGGAGAATTGGTTGGTGCTTCATGGGAATGGAAAGAAGAAGGTTGAGGATGTCTATGAAATAGGGAAGATCGTTGGTTTGAAGTTTGAAGGTGATAAAAATAATATGTTTGACGTTTTAGCAGTGAAGGAAAGGAAACATCAGGGTGGTGGTGGAGAGAATGTGTAGGTTGTTGTTGTGGTTACCGTTGGGGGAAGGGGTGGATTGGTGTTGTGTGTTTATCAATGAAAATAATATCTTGGAATATTAGGGGTTTAGGGAGTTTTGAAAAAAAGAGAGAGGTGAAAAATTTGGTGAGGGAGAAAAATCATTTTATCCTCTGTATTCAGGAAACAAAGTTGTTTGTGTTCGACTCTATAGTTTGCAAATCTATGTGGGGTGGTGATAATGTTGATTTTTCTTTTCAACCTTCGGTGGGAGCATTTGGAGGCTTGGTCACTATGTGGGATGTTTCAGAGGTTATGGTTTGGTCGACTATGTCGTTTGATCATGTGCTGGTGATATCAGGTTGTTTTCTGAAGACGGGTCATGGTTTTGTTGTGTTCAATGTTTATGCCCCTTGTGATTTTTCTCATCAGCAGGTTCTGTGGAATAATTTATCTATCAGACTGGGTTCTTTGTCAGACCAGAATGTGTGTGTCTATGGTGACTTTAATGCAGTACGATGTCCGGAGGAACGACGTGGTGCTAGTGGTGTGTTTAATACAGCATGGAGCGACATTTTTAATAATTTTATCGACGACTCGACTCTGATGGACCTTCCTCTTCGTGGCCACATGTTCACATGGTTTCTGGGGGACGGGAAGTCTATGAGTCGCATTGATCGGTTTTTGTTATCTAAAAATTGGTGCTTGCAATGGTCTAATTGTTCTCAGGTGGCCATGTCTCGAGGGTTGTCGGATCATTGTCCTTTGGTGCTTGCTTCCGATGATGAAAATTGGGGACCTCGGCCTCTGCGCATGTTGAAGTGTTGGGAGACTCTTCCTGGCTACAATAATTTTGTTCGTAATAGGTGGCAGTCTTTCCAGTTAGAAGGGCGGGGAGGCTATGTTTTGAAAGAAAAATTAAAGCTTCTAAAATTGGCTTTAAAGGAATGGCATCAAACTCATCTTCAAAATTTACCTGCTAGAATATCAATATTGAAGGAGGAAATTGCAACGCTGGACTTGAAAGGGGAGTCAAATGTTTTATGTGGTGATGACATTGTCGAACTTCATGGTTTGTCCGAAGAGTTGTTCTCTTTATCTCGAATTCATTCTAGTATTTCATGGCAACAATCAAGAATCCAATGATTACGTGAAGGGGATGCAAACTCAAAGTTCTTTCATGGTATCATGTCAAACAGACGCAGAAGGAACTCGATTCCGTTCTTTTTTGTGAATGGGGTGCAGATTGAAGGGGTCCAAAATGTGCGAAATGTTGTGTTTTCTCATTTTTCATCGCATTTCAAGAATCTTCATGAGCAGCGTCCTTCCATGGAAGGTCTTAATTTCCGCAAATTGCCTGGCAGGGAAGGGGCGACTCTCTTGAAGCCCTTTTCTATTGAGGAAGTGAGGGCGGCAGTATGGGAATGTGATAATTTCAAATGTCTGGGACCTGACGGAGTTAATCTTGGCTTCATAAAGGATTTTTGGGACATTTTGAAGGTCAATGTGATGCACTTTATATCGGAGTTTCATCGGAATGGTAGATTGGCTAAAGGTATCAATAGCACGTTCATTGCTCTTATTCTGAAGATTGATAGTCCTCAACGTCTGAATGATTTCAGACCGATTTCGTTGGTGGGTAGTATGTGTAAAATTTTAGCAAAGGTGTTGGCTTGTAGACTACGCTCAGTGATTGGTTCTGTTGTTTCAGACACTCAGTCCGCTTTCATAAAAGGTCGCCAAATTATGGATGGTATTTTGGTGGCGAATGAAATTGTTGATGAGGCGCATAGGTGTAAAAAAGAATTGCTTCTCTTCAAGGTAGATTTTGAGAAAACATTTGATTCAGTTGATTGGGGTTACTTAATTGAAGTGATGTCAAAAATGGGCTTTCCGCTTCTTTGGCGTAAATGGATAAAAGAGTGCATAGGAATAGCCACCGCTTCAGTTTTGGTAAATGGGTCTCCAATTGATGAATTCTCTTTGGAGAGGGGCATGAGGCAGGGGGACCCTCTCTCACCTTTTTTGTTCCTTTTAGCAACGGAGGGGTTTAATATTCTGATGGAATCGTTGTTGGTTAATAACATCTTTACTAGGTATCAAGTGGGAGGCAGTGCCTCAACGGTAGTATCTCATCTCCAGTTTGCGGATGACACTTTGATTCTGGGTGTTAAATCTTGGGCTAATATTCGGGCCATGCGTGCTATTCTTCTCCTTTTTGAAAAGTTATCCGGTTTGAAAGTGAATTTCTCAAAAAGCCATTTAGTGGGCGTAAATGTTGCATCTTCTTGGTTGACTGAAGCGGCTTCGGTGTTGAATTGTAATGTTGGATCCATCCCATTTGTGTATCTGGGTATGCCTATTGGTGGTAACGTGCGACACTTGTCTTTTTGGGAGCCACTCATTAATCTTATTAAAGCTAGATTGTCGGGTTGGAAATCAAAACATTTATCTTTGGGTGGTCGATTGGTCCTCTTGAAGTCTGTCCTGTCGTCATTGCCTGTTTATGCTCTTTCCTTTTTCAAGGCTCCGGCAGGTATCGTCTCCTCTATTGAATCTATTTTAAATTGTTTTTTTTTGGGGGGGAGTGATGACCACAGGAAAATACATTGGGTTGATTGGAACACTGTTTGTAGGAGTAAGGAGGTTGGTGGTAAGGAGAATTAGGGAGTTTAATTTAGCGTTGTTAGGTACGTGGTGCTGGAGGCTGTTGGTAGATAGCAGTAGTTTGTGGTTTAGAGTGTTAGTAGCTCGATATTGTGTGGAGGGGGGGCGGCTTCAAGGGGGAGGCCGTGGGGCATCAATGTGGTGGCGCGACATTTTTGCATTGTGTCGTGATGGTTGGTTTAGTGATAATGTTTGTCGTTCTCTTGGTAATGGGAAACATACGCTTTTTTGGTCGGATGTCTGGATTGGTGGGGTGTCGCTTAGAGTTAGATTTAGTCGTTTATATGACTTATCAATGTTTAAAGAGTCATCTGTTTTCCATATGAGTTATTTGGGATGGGGAGAAGATGGTGGGGCGTGGAGATGGAGGCGGAGGTTGTTTGTGTGGGAGGAACAGATGGTGGGGGAAATGTTGTTACTGCTTCACAATGTTATTCTGTAGGTCGACAAGGCTGGCATCTGGCTATGGACTTTGGAAACAAGTCAAGCTTACTCTGTCCGTACCGCCTATCAGATCATCACTATTTATCCTCCTTTAGTTAATCCGGTACCAGTTGCTGATCTTTGGCACAAGGATGTTCCTCTGAAGGTGGTTTTGTTCGCTTGGCGGTTACTTCGAGACAGGTTGCCTACAAAAGAAAATCTGCATCGCCGCGGTGTTCTTGATCATGATTCTAGATTATGTGCGGCAGGGTGTGATTTGGTTGAATCCTCTCAGCACTTATTCTTACATTGTAATACTTTTGGTTCTGTTTGGCATCTTATATATAGGTGGCTCGGTATTTCTGCGGTCGTACCTTCTCAGGTGTCGGCTCACTTTACTCAATTTAGTGTCAGTGGCGGTATTGGTAACAAGCGTCGTTCAATTACATAGGTCATCTGGTTTGCAACTGTATGGGAAATTTGAAAAGAAAGAAACAACAGACTGTTTAATGATAATCAAAGCTCGGTAACTCAGGTGGTAGATAAGATCAAGTCTCTTCCCTTTAGGTGGTTGAAGGCGAAATACGTCACGCTTCCCTTCAATTATCATGGATGGTTGCTTAATCCGTTTACTATGTTGGACATTGGCTAATTACTTATTCTTTCTTGTTTCTTGTTCATGCTCATTTTGTAAATATTGTTTGTGACTTTGTTGTCTTTCCTTTGTACACCTTCTGCTAAAAAAGACACTTTGGTTTAATATTATACACCATTTTAACTTCTTCAAAAAAAGAATAATACAAATAGAAGTGAATTCTCTTTATTATCAAACAACAAAAAAATATTTTATTTATGGTATTTTTTTGACCTTACACACGTAAGATGATGATGTTAAAAATAATAGTGATGCATCCATATGAAAAGCAACTATGCTGGCCAATAATTTTATTTCATTGGGATATTAAAATATTGGAGTTTAGAGTTTTGTAGGCAAAAAAATAATATTAGAGTTAGAATAACAATTTAAATAACGCATGTGTAGTCCTAACTTATCCTTTAGATGATGATGATGATGATATACAAAATGACAATTTAATTAGTGACAACTTATAAAATGTATTAGCTGATTGAGAAAAAAAATAGTAATATTATTAGTTGATTCTCAAAAATCTGATAAATTAAGTGGAAATAAAATAGTGAACTGCTTCTCCTGAACAATTGGAATGTATATTTATTTTCATTATTAATGATAATTACAATAATTTATATGCTTAACAAGAGCGCGTTCTCAATTGTACTATAAATAGGTTGATTCTTCGTTCACTTTCCATCACATTTTTTTGTCTCTTTTTCACGATCACAAGCTTTGAAAACTGGTTTTATTGTTTGTTGGCTTACTACAAAAATCACTTTTTTTTTATCTGCAACCAAGACTCATCATATTGCAGCAGAGACATTGGGCATATTAGCGGGCCTTTTCCATCTTAGTGTGCGTCCATCAATGGATTTGTGAAATTTATTTTTCAAACATAAAACACGTTTTATGATATTTTTTGTTAAAAAAGATTTTTTTTTTAAATACATTATTTCTTTGATTATTTTCTTCTGATTAGTGCATCTTTAAAAAATGGCAAATTCAAGGGAAACTTAATACATGATGTATACTTTTGTTTCTCATATATTTCTTTTGTAAACACTTCTCCAATACTTTCGATTAAAATATTGTCACAATTTTCAACATCACGGGCTTTGCTTAGGATTACTTTTTTGTTTTTTAAAAAAAAGCTTATGATTGCTTTTTGATAGCGAAGATGGTTTGAATGTGGATTGTCCTTGAAATGTCAAAACCCCAAAAATCACACTGACTTCAGTATTCCTTCTTATAATACCCTCTCCTTCAAAGCATATACCACTCCTTCTATTCATTTGACAATTACTAAGGATTATTTCAATGAAAAAACTATCTTTATCCAACTCTCCTCCACGTGATTCATTATCTACCATTAAAAACATTTACCAATAATTTAAAAATTTGAGTATTCTAAATTTCTAAATTTTGAAAGATGGGATATCCATCATTTTTCTAAATTTAAGCATTTTTCTTTGTCAATTTCATCTCCTTTCAAAATGATGTCCAAGTTCTTATATTTAAGACAATAGTAACAACAATCGGGACATGAGCAATTAGTGCATTTAATGAAAAATATTTCGACTTAACATAAGTTTCTATTTAAGTTGGTTTACATAAATTAAATTGCGCAAATCAACAGTTCAAATATACTCAATATTTTTTAGTTAATCCTTATATTTTCACTGCTATCCTTTCTTCTCAAAAATCAGGATAATTTTTTTTGTAAGGTTTGTCTGAATTTTTTAGTTTTGTTATTGTTTGTTTGTTTTTTTGGTTTAATAGATGTTTTTTTACGTTAGAGTATGAGTATGAATATGACATCTTTCATTTAAGATTTGTCTTAATATTTTAGGTTTTGATATTTTGTACTCATATTTTTCTTCTTTTTATTTCCGGGAATTCTTTTTTTTTTTTTTTTATGTTTTTGGTCTAATACAAAAGTTTAAATTATAATGCATTATTTATTTTATGATTATCAAGTGTATAGTGGATTCCATCAAATGACAAACTGATAAGAAAAGCCTAAATTTGATTTCTTGGTGGAATAATATTCGGTCAAGATTTACTTCTTAGTTGAACTCCATATTACTAGGACTTCCATTCCTTATGCATTGAAGGGTTTACAAAAAAATTAATATCTATACACCCAAGAGAAAGAATATATCTTGAAGTAGAAATAATAACTTAAAATTTGATAAATAGATAATATTTTATATTCAATGCAATTTATTATATATAATTGGCGTATTATTGCTTATCGGTTTTGAATTTTCTTTGGGTTATAAGAGGGTTATTCACATCCTATAGATATGTAAGAAACAAAGGTGTGTAGGCATGATGTTTAGACAAACTTTTTTTTTTTGTTTTGTCCTCGTGAGCTTAACTCAGTTGATATGGACAATTCATGAAATATGCAGGGTCCGGGGTTCAAATCCCAGCCACCACCAAAAAGAAAAACTTATTTTAATAAAAAAAGTGATTTTTTTGTTTTTGATTACTATCACGATGTGTTTTTTTTTACTATTTATTTTTCTTAAACTATTATTCTTTTATGATTTTTTCATTTTTATTTTTTATTTTTATTATGATCATGATTTGCAATCACAAATGTCGTAGTATTAGAGATAAAATGGGTAACAATTGTTTTTAGATTTTTAATTTTTTTACAGAACTTTTTTTTCCCTAAGAAATTTATTTGTTCCTAAACTATATATGTTTTTTATTATGTTCATGATTTGCAATCATGGTTTTGCTAAATATTTTTTACTAAATATTTATTTTGTCAGTCTTCTAACATGATAGCTAACACAAGTATTGTCACGATTTTTAATGTCAAAGAGTATACTTGGGATTATTTTCTGATGCTAAGGATTGTTAGAATGTGTCTTATGCAATAGCCAAAAAGAGGCTCATATATACATGTTTGTTAAACAATTGAGAGAATATGTTGGCTATACTATCAATTTGTTCCATGTTGTCAAGAACATGTGAGAATGGCGGGCTATTAAAGACAACTTCAAGATAGACAAAGTGTATGATACTTGTCA
>Ga0315913_1007351_pt1 | contig 13230 bp, 13 predicted proteins | sample MpolsnodulesMG_FD_207736 | JGI IMG/M metagenome (GOLD analysis project Ga0315913, IMG submission 207736) | Medicago polymorpha root nodule microbial communities from Los Angeles, California, United States - small nodules | ecosystem: Host-associated > Plants > Roots > Nodule | place: USA... | reverse complement strand
GCAAAATGTCATGAAAACGCTAAGCAATGTTCCAAACTTGCATAATAAACTACAACTCAAAGTCTCAAAGCATGACAGTTGAAAAAACCAGTATAAATTTTCCTCAGCCAATCAGCAGCTGCCTAGATCTTTTAGATTTAGTTCCTTGTTCTTCACCCTCATCCAATTTTCTCCTCAAGTTTTTCAGATCATCTTCACTAACCAAACCATTCAGTGCTTTATTTAATGCATAGGCCTCACCCATTTTCCTTTTGCACTCTTTACTTGCAGAGTCGTGAGAAACAACTGAAACATAGTTTATACAACATAAACATGGATAATATATATAAAATCCTATACAATCAGAACAAAACATGTCAATTTGATCAGGAAAATATGTGACAACACAGACGGTTGATAACGTAATTCGGCTAATTATGCTTACGTCTCTGATAGCAGAGGGTGATGCTGTAGTTTATCCATTATGCAATACTTACGATTACAGAGTATCATGTACCGCATGCTCGAGCGTCTTCCACTTATCAGTTAATATGAGTCTTACTCAATAATATGTTCTAAAGGTTATTAAAGCTATCCATTTCATAACTACCCTCACATGTCAGGGTCATAAGAAACTAGCAAGAAAGAAATATTAGCAAAATATAAATCAAAGAAATACAACTTCCTCTCAAGAGAATCTAATACTCCTCCCTTGCAGCACCTCATCCGAACCAAAGAAATCTTTCAATATATGAAGCTGCATATCATAAAAAACTTTCCACCAGAAATACAAACTACAGCAATGGATGGTATGATGCAACACAGCAGAACATACATGACACTAATGAAAGCCAATGAAAAAGATAGTAAGCAAGATATTGAGTATGGCTCATTTTCGCTGATAAGTGGGCAGATGCTCAAGTGTAGCATATCAAAGTTCTCGCAGTATGGTTCAGAGGTAAAGTTGTAAACTGGACCATACTTAGTAAACCTAATTCATTGCATAGTAGAAAAATGCAACAACAACTTTCCCGTCGGATGGCCAAACATCATGATCAAAGTTTGTGTTCTTGTGTGATATCTTCTTACTTTAGAACCAGAGTTGTTATTCTAACACTAAGTGACAGCACTGACCTGGCATTGGATAGTCTTTTCCAATTATGCAATTTGCTTTGGTTTGGATGCTTGGAGGAGCAGTCCATGGTTCATAGATGTACGCCTTGGGCATATCTGCTCAACCACATTCAATTCTAAGTTATAACATCTTATGAATGAGAATTTACTAGGTACTAGAAGATGGTGAAAATGAGGGAACTTAAAATTACCTTTTAAGACTGGGAGAAAATGCCTAATATAGTCACCATTAGGGTCATACTTCTTACCAAATGTGGTTGGGGAATAAATACGATTATACTGATCATCAGAGATGATAAATGTACAAAATGTCAGTGAAACATTCAGGATTCAACCTCTGAAACAGAAAATTTAATCACTTTGTACTGAAAATTCAGAATTAGTTCATACCTGATAAAAGAAAGATGAACATGAGAGCCACATCCAGTTTCCATTATTAATTGCCCAATCTGAATCAATCAGAAGCCTCTCAAAGACGTCACGTCCTTTTTCCCAATGAAGAAACTGCCATAAACAAAAAAATAAAAAATTGGTATAGAATAATGGAATATGAAAAAAATTGGCAAGCTTGAGAGTATCAATGTCATATACCAGATCACCTCGAGTTAGAAAACATGCAACAGTATGTCGTGCTAAATGATGCATCCAACCCCATTGGCGTAGCTACACAGAAAAATATGGTTTTAAATGCATTTTCTGAATGAGAAGGCTGAAAAAAGTGTCGTAGTACACATGATTTGAAGCATGAAATTTCAAAGTAAAACCCCCATTTATAATTGCTCTATTTGAAAAAAAGGATGTCAAAACCCAAACCTGGACCATGATAGCGTCAATCCAAGGAAATCCTGTCTTAGCATCTCTCCAAGCCTCCAGAAGTTTACCATCATCCTTCCAAGGAATCTACAAATTAAAATAAATAAATTTCAAAACAACATATATAATGATTAATAAGTATATGTTTGCTTTTAACAAAGGATTATCAATAAAGAACAACCAAATAGTAATAGTCAATAATGATTACAAGGACATAGGTATGTAAGTGTACAATAGAAATAAGGACTCTTGAAGCATAAACATAATGAGCTAGCTAGTGATATTTTATGTTTTGATGCAGAAGTATTTCATGTGCTAATGTAGAATTCAAAATTTCTAGTCATAAGTTGTGTAAGCTGAATGCACCAAATGATAACATCTATTTCTTTCTTAAACTTCAGTAACCATTGATTGCTGTCTCACCTGCTTGCATATCCTATTGCCTTTCATCCTATCGAAATTTGGAGTACCGAAAGCTGCGGTGTAAAAGAAATCTCGCCACAACAACTGCACATGTCAACAAGATAACCTTTTTAATTTCGGAAGTGGAGCTCGACAAACAATACTGTACTAACTTCTGGAGATAATGTTACCTGTCCTAGAAGAGACACAGGTGGTGAAGTATGTTTTGGCAAACTTTTATATACATCTTGAATGCATTGGTAGAAATATCTGGAAGAGAGACAACCAAACTGCAAGGAGATCAACAACAAGCAAGAAATATATAAGAGAAACTTAAGGTTCAAGTAAGGTTAGTAGTTCAATCAAGCCAAAGAGACATGTTAAGCAATGCAACTTTTACAGTTTTAGACTTACTTTCAAGTAAGGTGATAAAATAGTTGTTGCTGGCTTAAGAAATGCAGATGGATTACCCTTGGGTTTCTCAAAGTTTGCCACCCACGTCTGAAATCATAAAAAAAGAAAAGAAATTAAGGCATTTACAAATTACACAAAAGAAGAAAAAAAAAGAAGCTAAAATAGTGTAGTATGTTATATTACAAGCAGTTGATCTTTCAGCAAGAAACATCAATTTTATATGTAAACATTGATGAATTGGATGCGTGAGTCGTGAAATAGACCTTACAGATTTTAATTTTTTAATACTAGAATGTTCAAAGTACCTTGTCTTTCATGCATTCTTCCAATCTCTTCAATGCTTCTGATTCACCGCCTTTGAACGGAGAGAACTCCTGAAATTTACTTCTCTAATTAGATGTTCCCAAAGGATTATTAATTTTGAAATATAATATGCATACCAGTTGATCATCTTCATATCCAAGGTCTTTGATTGTTGGAACTTCAGAAACATCGCAACTTCCAAGAGGGCCGACCGGAGGAAGTGAAGAATACTTAGTTGCGAGAGGAGATGGCGGTTCTCCTGCAAGCTTCGCAAACGATTGATAACTAAGAGGCGGCTTCCCTCCATTCTGATTTGGCATCAGCAGAAGACCATGGACAAATTGATCATGAATTAATGGAATCAGAACAACAATAATAAGTAATAACAACAGAAAACCTTTGAAAATCAGTGGTAAATAATTAATTGGTAAAAAAAAAAGTAGTCAAATCGGAGATAAATCTCTTCAAGCTTCAAACTCACCTTCTGTATAATATCTGTTGGATTGAAAAGTGTGTGGCTTACAGGAGAAAAAACCTCAATTCCTGCCTTAAGAGCATAGTCCTGTAATAACCAAAACAAAAATTAAATATGCCTTCAACTTATTGTTAAATCTCATGTCCACATCATATAGTGCATTTGCATTAACTTTCTACAACAGTGCTCATTACCTTGACTTTAATATCCAAAGCCTGATAGTATGGATCAGTGTCATACTCAAAGCATAACTTTCCAATGTTCCACTGCATCAACCAAAATAACCAACAGAGTTAACTACCATAACTTTTGTCCATATACCAAACTTGTGATCAATGGGCTAAAAGTGATTTTGTCATGTTTGTTAGTAAAATGTAAAATGGATTTTACCTCCAAATCTCAGCTTGACTAGATGCGATAACAAAAATTTGCAATTCTGCCAAGTTTCATGTCAAATTTGCTCAACAGAAAAGTTCAAATACAAATTACTTTAATATGAATTCTTCTTTATAACAATTTCATTCAAAATCACGTTTGAGAGAGTGATTTTAAGTTTGTAACATGTCAAAATTGATTTTACCTCCAAACATCAGCCAAACTAAGAGTAATAAAATATACAATTTTTGCACTAAGTTGACAAATCTATACTAACTTATATGGCAAATTTGATTCAGAGAGTATATATAATCAAACACATAACTTCACTACAAAACCCAAAGCTGATTTGTGTTTGTCTATACTAATAAAAATCTCTACCCAAAAGCACTTGGATGAGATGGTACAGGATCCTTCCAATTTTAACCAGAGGTCATGGATTTGAATCCAGCCCTGAGAATGCAACGATATTAAATCTCCTAACTTAGAGTTTTGTCATCTATTGCGGTCCTATCTGATCCGAGAAGAGATACCCGTTCACACCCAAAAAATACCAATAAAAATTACTTTTTGTTTAACTTTATCCTACGATGAAGCATGGATACAAACACGGACACGACAAGAACACCGACACTCCGACACCGCTAATAATTTGAGAAAATTACATAATTCAGTGCAATTATAAGTGCCGTTGTCGTGTCGGACACAACACGTGTCCAACACTGGGACACGCCTAATCGGAGAAGTGTCCATGCTTCATTTATCACTTATCACTTTATCCACCACACACTCATTAAAGTTTTGTCCATAAAGGCATAAACTATCAAAAACAGTTTCTCATTTAAAAAAAATCATTATTTTAGATTGTAATTAATTAAAAGCATAAACAAAACACACTATTAAAATTTAAAACCACTAATGACAGATATGGTTTAATATTTGAACTATATGAAACAACTAAATGAGTTTCAGTTATAAAAAAGTGATTTTTCACAAAAATAATCTCTAAGAAATGGTCTCTTATTTAATTCAAAAATCAGTTTTTATAAAAATCCCATCCAAACAAACACTTAAAACAATTAACTTCCACAATGCAACAACAACAATAGTAACAAAAAAAACATTCAAATTTACTTTTGATACCTCTTTCAAGCACCGAATAAGAACTTCACTGGGATCACCCTTAAGAACCAACAATCTCGAACCAATCTTCTTAAGATTAACATCAAGATCACTGAGACTCTCAAGCAAGAAACTTATCCGGTTCAGACCCGCACGTGATGAACCGGGTGAGAATGTATTTGGGTCGGGTTTCATGTAATGCGGGTCAATAACAAAAAGAGGGTAAAGATTAGAACACCCTCGTGTGGCATATTCGAGTGCCGGGTTATCGTGGATCCGAATACCCTTTCGAAACCATATCATAGAACCCGACCCGAATGTCATTGAAGAAGAAGAAGTTAATCGCATTTGGTTTTGGTTTTTCGATTTTGAAGAAAAGTGTTACGCGCGCGTTATGAAATGAAATGTATATAGAGGTATGGTTGTGTCTAACGTGCGCTATGGGGTGTAGGTTGTTGAATTAAGGGTGGGAAGATGAATTTGTGCACTCGGCGTATGTTAGAAGTGGTTGGAATGGAGGGAAATGTAACGGTACTAATATTGCCACGTAGAAGGGTATTTTACGCCACATTGAACTTGAGTTCCAACTTACTTTATTTAATTTTTCCTAAAAAAAAAAAAACTTACTTTATTTAATTTAATGTTAATTTTCAAAGAGATAAACAACTTATTTTATTTAATGTTGGTTTTCAAAGAGATAAACATAATGAATAAATGATTATCATTAATTAGTTATTGTGAATGAGATTCAAATACTTAATTCTCTATTTACGCGTGAGAATTTTTAATGACTCTTGTCATTTCGTCTATTAACTGAAAAATAATAATTTTATATATTAAATTCAACAAAAAAATTTATAATGTAACTTCATATCATTAATTTTAGAGTAATGGTAATAATATAAATGTTTCACGACAACTTTTGAAACATCATTCTTCTCATACATTCTTTTAGTACAACAATATATATAGAGGGAAGAGAAAGTAAAAATCATAATGACAGTATGATAGAAAATTATCCAAAAAGTTATTCTAAAATGTCATTTCCTTTCTCTTAATTTTACGATTTAGTCATAAGAGTGATTCTCATTAGAAACACCCGCTAAATTTCATTTTTAATTTGTTTACTCTCTAGCTTCATAATACTATCCTAATTAGAGTTGTCAAAACGGGCAGAGCAGTATGGGCCAACCCGTTTCGCCCGACTAATTATAGGGCTTGGGCCTTAAATATTGAGCCCAAATTTTAATAGGGTTTTTTAGTTTGACCCTAAAAAGCCCGGTACCCATTAGAGCTAGCCCGAACGGACCGCGGGTAGCCCGCATAACAAAAAAAATCCTATAAATTATATATATATTTTAAATAATTCTTTACTTAGTTGATTATCAAAGTAAAAAATAAAAGTGAAAATTCATTGAATTAACAGAAATATAAATGTAATATAAAATTATATTTACTCGTTTCGTTATTTATAATTTTAAAGATCGAATATATAAATATTTATAATCATAACATATCTAATTTATTTAAAATTACTTTCCTCACAATTTTAGTTTACGACGTTTGTACGAAAATGTTTACAATTTATTTTTGTGATAGACATTATTTAAACATATTAAAAATATTATTTATAAAAAAAATTATAGGATTATTTGATAGTATTTTTTTATAAAAGAAATGTAATTTTTAATACGGGCCGGTTCGTTTAGCCCGCGGCCGATGTAGGGCCGAACTCGGATAGTATATTTCAAGCCTATTTTTCAACCCGGCTTTTTGGTCGGACCGCCCGTTTTGAGAGCTCTAATCTTAATAAAGAAGGAACAACAATATCTAGGTTTAGGTTCATCTACATCTACATAGTTGTAATTTGAGATGGTTTTTATATGTAAAATAAGAGTTTAGATTCCCTCTACTTATCCGCAATTTATTTTAGAATAAAGATACATTGACACCCTTTTCCCATACACACATTGTACCACCCTTTTCACAACCAACCAAAACATGACACACGTTGAGTGATGAGTAATGAGAGATCTAGAGAGAGAGAGGGAGAGAGAATGCCACGTGTTGCATTTCTATGTGGAGGTACAATGATGTATGCCACCTAAGTATGTCTATGTATCATTGCTCTTTATTTTATTCGATTTATCTAAAGGTAGATACTATAATGTTCACCTTTAAAAATAAGCGACTATTTGGTTTATCCAGGGGTACCATAATGTTTTACAATAAGCGATTATTTTCTCAATGACCGTTTTAATTTTTTTATCAACATTTATTTATTTATTTTTTTTATATATATATCTCCCTTCTTCCTTTCTTCTCTCTTCTTTAAAAATACTTTTTTGAACACGAAGATATAAATTTTCCATTGCAACTACAGTAAATATTAGTTTCACTAAATGAATAAACAGGAGAAGGTAAGTTTATCATAAAATAGGATACCTCAATTTTATATTCGACATGTTACTTTTTATATATGCGTGTCTATATTTATATATGGGATTAGATCAAGAAAAGGAAATGGGACCTTAACATATTAAGAGGATAGGAGACGACCTTCAATCAATCAAACATAAGTCAGTAAATTTAAATATTATTTTAACAAAATTTTTTTGTTAGTACTTCATCAACACTTAGTACACATTATTAGCTAAATCTAGTGCATTTATCTCACAAGTCTAAACAGAGATAAATTTTTAACACACTTCAAAAGCAACCAATTCGTTTGGTTTAGTTTGACATTGTTAACTTTGAACTTTGAAATGTGCTTATAAAAAATGTACGGTGAGATTTGATCATTTGAATAGATATTTAACCGGAATATTGAATTTAAAAAAAAAAAAATCAAATACAACCTTTAAACGCAATGAGTATTAGTAATTTTAGGTAAAATTACATATAGGTATGGATTCTATAATATTCTCTTCCTCATCAATAAATAGTAGAAAAAACACACTCTTATTTTATTTGTGTAGTAGAAAAAACACACTTTTATTTTATTTGTGAATATCTAGTAAGGTATGCATGGTTTTCCAAACCACTCACACACTATGCATAGATATACGTCAATATGGGTAAAATTTACATCCCTTGTTGCCACATCATCTCAAGCTAGTAACATATATTAAAGTGCCTTTGCTCTAGTTGTGCTGCAATATATCAACGAAGATTTATATCCACAGTGCATAACATGAGCAATTATACAAAGACAAGCACCATGTCTTACCAATAAAAAGAAAGTACATGCATCTATGATGTTTGGTAGTTTATATTCACAATATAAAGAACAAACATTGTGCTATATATCAATTATCTAGTTGTACTTCTCAATTTCACAAACTTACACACTGAGCCACCATGCAAAACTTGACCTTAGTTGATATCTTTCTCTTTTTTTTCTTCTAGAGATAGAAACGGTAACCACTTTCCATATTTTCTCCAAGTCCTTAGCTATTTAATTTGGTGATTCATTTTCACATGTTATTTCATTAGGATTAGGACTAGGATAGATTCCCTGCATGCAATGCAAATCATTGACATTCAAACAAACAAAACCAGTTTTTTTTTCAAATAAAAAAAAAACATTGGATAAAACAACCTAATAAAACACTTATCATATATATAATCCATAAGTTATCTTTAAAACCTATTCGGGAGAGTTTATGGAAATAAGGAGAAAACAACTTATATACCTGTCATAAATTGTTTCTATAAATTCTTTCAAACGTTCTCACAAGTATTTATGTCAATAAATAAATTAAAATAAGTCAATTCAAAGAGACACTAAAAAAAGCAATTTAATTGTAGTCTTTGGTCACCACTTACTTGACCATGTCTTTCCTCTCTAAAGCTTAGAGTTCTGAGCTTCAACTCTCCTCTGCTTGTAGTTAATTCATCTAATATTTCACTATCAGACATTTCCATTGATCCAAAGCTAGGTGAATCCATTTGCTGAAAAAAAGTAAAGGAACACTTTCACATTCTATATTTTTACCGATATCTACATGTCAGTGTCGTGTTCAGTGCCAGTGTCTATATTTCATAGACATTAATGTGTAAATAAATTAGAATTGAGATCAAATAGTGGTATAGGGAATTAAGCATTGCATACACTTCTTGGAGCACCAGCAATTTCTTCATATTCAGCTGCATCTAGTTCTTTAAGGTGGTGAGGACTAAAGAGCTTGGGGAGGATATACTGCCTCACCAAGATCAGTAAAAAAAATGGCAAAGGAAACAAGATTCCAGCTATTGGAATCCATGTCACTCCAAAACAAACCAAGAAATACACGCATTGGAAAATTGTGAAGAAGGCTATGTATCTAATTGGTACTGTTTCCACAAAGGAAGCATGATGCCCCTCCAATAACCTGCAAAAATAAGTTGATTTGATACGTTAACATGATTTTAAATTGCGGTTACAACTGTTCTCGGTTTGGTATAAGAAGAAAGATTGAACTGAGCCATTACAACAGTCCGATAGAACTGAACCGGATTGTTAATAGTTCATCCCAAACTGATCCGGTATAAAAGTTCGGTGTACCGGTTGTGTTTCCGAACCAAAGTTACCTTTAGTTACAGAAAACAGAACAATATAATTTAAAAGCAAACTGATTTTTTGTGAATCAAACCATATGACTGTTTGAAAAACCTAAAAATCAAACTGTAACAGATAATTCATGAACTAAACCGAACTACCTCAGTTTAGTTCATGAACTATCCGTCACTGTTCGGCTTTTAGATTTTTTTTAGCATCTCTAGTTGCAGTTACGCTGCGGTCTTATACATTGCGGTAAAATATAGACAAATGCTGCCAATGCGGCCACTATTGCAGTCGTGGACCACAATTTAGAATTACCTATATTAGTAGAAAGAAATTCAATGAAATAAATAATTGACAAGGAAATGAAATTTTTACAGTTACTTGTACTTACTTGAACCACCTACTAGGTGACACAAAGAGAAGTAGTATCCTTCCCCAGAATTGATTACCAGAAAGACTATCAATGGCCATGTATGCAAAGTATCCCCACAAAACAGAAGTTGGAATTTTCTTAATGACAGGCATGGCAAAGACTGATGCTCCAACAAAGAGTGATTGTAAAAGATTGCTCACTCTTTGCTCATTTACTCTAACAGGCAAGCATGCATCAATATGCTTCTCAGGATCAAATGTATCTTTGTTTTCTCCTTTATCTTCACCTTTTAGGATTACCTCTTTTAAGTTCTCTAGTTCCCTTTCCACAGAAGTCTGAAATTTAATCATGTTTGGGAAAAATAAGCTATGTTGCACTAACACTTTAGATTGAAGACGGTGTTCAACGCCAACGCGACACTAACACATATGGTTATATTCAATTACTTCCCTTTTTTTAAATTATTATGGGTGTTGTGGCAGTGGTTCTGCCGTGTGTGTGTGGTGTGTGTGTGTTTGTGTCAATAATTCATAGCCAATAAGTAATTTAGATTGAAGGTGTATCTAGCGTCTAACACCGACACATGTTGATGCACTCGATTACTTTCATTTTTCAAATTATTACCGATAGTGTGTTAGTGTTGTGTCTGATGTTTGTGTGAGTACTTCAAAGCCAATACATAACTTTACTATTTGTTAATTGTGTTTATTTGAAAGAACAAGATCAAATGTCAATTTCTATACTATTAAAAGACTTACAACTGGGCTGCTGTCCATTTCTACAAACACTGCTTGCATTTTTCCATAGATTTCAGAGTTACTAGCTTTCTTTTTTATGCTTTCCTTGGCACTTTCAACCATCTTTCTTCTGATCATCTACAATTTCATAAATTACCTTATCAAAAGTATCCCATTTAATTTAATCATTAATACAAATGACAACCCCCACCAATTTTAGAACAGCTAATCCGGCTCTTAGGTAAGCAAATGAATAGACCCACAAGAGAACAACGATTGATCACATAGTTCGGTCAATTGTGTCAATGTCACTTTCAAACTGGCATAAGAGTGCATGATGATTTTTTTATCATGCAATGCTCAGTGTTAGAAAGTACAAAATTTTGTTTAAATACCTGTGCCCACTTATCAGAGAATACATGAGGTTTGTTACATGGATCAAACGACATTATAATATCATATAACGAATCATATCTACACAACCTAGTGCAACTATGAAGGACTCTACCAAACTCGCATCTTTTCTATAACTTTCTCTCTAATGCTTTACAAAAGATTATAATATTCACTCTAAAGTTTTCTGCCGTGCAAAATGCAATGCTTATAGTTATGGAATACAAAACTTTGTTTAAATATTATGGTCTACTTATCAGCGAATATGAGTCATATATACTCAACAACAAACAATGTCTATTTTCATTATGTGAGGTTAGTTACATGGATCAAAAACCACTATAATATTGTATCATGTATCAAGTATCAACTATACAAGACTTCACCAAACTAAGATCTTTTTTCAAAAACTTTCTCTCCTATGCTTTATAAAAACTACAATAGTCATTCACCTACCAGACCCTTGAGAACTGAGAGGCTCTTAGTATGCATAGGAGATTGAGGCAGAACACCATTTGAAGGAGGTAAGCCAAGTAGTCCACAAATCAAAGTCTGGAATGTTTTTGCCAAAACAAAGCATTAGGTTTTTGCCACTTTCTAATAGTATTTACAAAGGGAATATATGTATTTATATACCACAAATCCAAGTAAGAATATGTCATAATGATATGCAGAAGGTTTCTTGAGATTAAACTCCTTCTGCTGTGCCATCCCAGAAGCAACGCTATGATCAAAGAAGTAAAGCCCTGCTACCATCAAGGCAGGAATAAAAGCAGCAAAAATATATGTTGGAGAAACCCTTCCCATGTCCTGCAGCATAAATTGAAATCAATATTTCCCACAACTGCAAAGTTAGATAATCCAAACAAGGCTTTATTTCAAGATGAATTACTTTGATAACTGTCCAATGGTGTAAAGATGTAGATTCCCAAGCTAGAGGAGCAACTAGTCTTCTTGGAATTTCAGAAGGTATTTTGCTTGGCACTGAGAATGACACACATGTCCATACCACCACCAAGAAAGGTACACCATAGTCTGCAATAAAACTTCTCAACCAACCTAACCAATAAATAAGACCATGTCATATAAATATTCCTCATATATACTTTTAACAACTATGACACACTGATGCAAACACAAACACGATACGAACACTGAACATATAAATACAAATAATATTATAAAAAAGTAGAAGTGGTTGAATATAATTACATGTTTCAGTATCGTATGAATGTCAGACACTTATACGTGTCGGACACCAAAGACGCTTTGTGCAAAATAGCTTAACAAACAAATGAATTCAAGATTCAAGAAGTAACAATTATGCCTCAACTCAAATCTATCATAATGACAAACCTGTCCCATATAACCAAGATCTTGCTCTTCTGCTCTTCAATGCTGTATAGAGAAGGCCAAATGTGAATATAATGCCTAGCAAACCATTCACATAAAGCCAATGAAATTGGTACTGTTCTGAAATTGAGTTTTCATTTTTAGGAGCACTAAACTCTTTTATCATTCCCTGCATTATTTCAGTAAACTTGTATTAGACTCCTTTTCAAGCAAAATCATATTTTAATTTTTATCTTCAGTTGAGATAGATTTCAGTCACATACTGACTCACCTTAATTGCCTCCTGAATGAACAAGACTGAAATCAACATGCCAAAAAGTTCTTCAGCAACCCTAGTAAATCTGTTGACGATATTGCCAACATTAAATATTGCTAGGAGAAACAGCAAGAGGGAAGTCCATACACAAACCCTGAGATATATTAATAATATCAATTACAGTTTATGTTATAAGCACTTAATAAGCTCAAATAAGACACTTTAAAAAAAAAATCAAATAAAACGGTCTACATATGGGGTTTGTCTAACATGCGCAAACAAAATGGTCTTGCTCCGTGCCCATGTGTCTTTTTCACTATTAGATTAAAACGTCACGTCATGTTTCATTTAATTTATTAACGATGAAAATCAATTTATACACGATGTAAGACTTTTTCACTTGTGCACTATGGTCACAAATGTTAATTAATGACTAATACCTCAATTTCGTCCTTGAATTTTAACGCATCGGCCAAATTCGTCCCTGAATTTTGCGAAATAGCTATTTAGTCCCTGAATTTTACAGGCGTCCATCAAAATGGTCCCTCCGTTAAG
>Ga0315913_1007348_pt1 | contig 13233 bp, 5 predicted proteins | sample MpolsnodulesMG_FD_207736 | JGI IMG/M metagenome (GOLD analysis project Ga0315913, IMG submission 207736) | Medicago polymorpha root nodule microbial communities from Los Angeles, California, United States - small nodules | ecosystem: Host-associated > Plants > Roots > Nodule | place: USA... | reverse complement strand
TGTGTTTCAGGGTGTGGTCAAGAGGAGTCCGCACCACATTTGTTTCTACATTGTCATGTTTTTGGCTCTATCTGGCAGCATATTCGATCTTGGATTGGCGTAGCTGGCGTTGATACGGACAATGTCAGCGATCACTTTCACCAATTCATACACTATTTAGGTCATTTAAAGGCACGTCGTTACTTCCTTCGATTATTATGGCTTTTGTGTGTTTGGCTAGTGTGGAATGAACGAAACAACAGATTGTTCAAAAATACTGAAACATCCATTGAGCAGCTAATAGATAAAGTCAAATTTCACTCGTTGTGGTGGCTGAAGGCCAATAATACCACTTTTGTGTATGGATCGCAAAGTTGGTGGTTGAACCCTTTTTACTGTCTGGGTATCGATTGACCTTTATTTGTAAATATATGCTTGATACTTTGGTTGCCGGGTTGGTGTCTTTAGTACAACTTGTACTGAGGATCGTCCTTCGCCGTTGTTAATATATTTCATTTTAGTTTCTTCAAAAAAATAATGTCATCTATATAATAGAACATTAAAATAATTGAGTTTCTAATATAAAAAAATATTAATTCTTTCAGAAAAAATATAAATTAATTTATTTTGAAGGAAAAAAAAATTGTTGAGGATATTTTAGGTATTATGGTTAAATGTGTGGAAAATAATCGGGTGGGGGGTGTAACGAGTAAGTTAGAAACAGGGTACCTTGGTTGAAGAGGAGACTGCAATGCAACAGAAGAAAACTCAAAAACTTTTCAGTTTGCCGCTGTATTCTGTCAACAACGGTTAGTTCCTTCCGCTACTCTCTCTCCTCAATCCAATTTCTCTTCATTCTGTTTTCCTTTTATACCCGTTTTTGTTAAATTTTTATTTATTAAAACCCTACTCAAAACCATGTTTTGAGTTCCTAGACGAAGTCACAAACATCACATAAAACTCACACACACAACTGTTAGATCCGGGTTCGAATCTGGGCGAAGGTGTCCAACCTAGCAATATCGGTATTGCTAGTTAAGTTAGTGTTGATTTTATTTTCATCTAATAACTATTCAGAATAATAATTGGTAACTACATATCAATTGGACAAATGTTATGAATCACAGATATTGGCACGGGACACAACACAGACACTGACACACCTGATGCCGCTAATAATTTGAGAAAATCACATAATTCAGTGTAATTACATGTGTCCTTCTGACAAATGTAACATTTTCAAGAGGGAGCAAACTATGATTTGTGAAATGAATGGTGAAGTATTGATGATTTATCTGTTATGATACGATTTTCTAATACCATAAGTTTTTTGTGTGTGCAGATTGTTGGTAGTTATATACATCTTTGAGGAATTTGTGCTGGTTAGGGTTGTTTTCTGCTTATACTTCAAAGGAAGAAACATACAGTGTAGCTGCAATGGTTGAAGATGATTATCTTCCTCCTTGGTTTAGGTATATATGTTTTTTTGTTTTTGTTTTCATCTCTCTTACTTTATGCTTGTGATACCTAAAGATTGGCATGATGTTGTTATTTGATATGGTTTGTTTTTGTGTGGATTTCAGTGTGGCTCCAATGATGGATTGGACAGACAATCATTATAGAACTCTTGCACGTCTCATATCAAAACATGCTTGGCTCTATACGGAGATGCTTGCTGCTGAAACAATTGTTTATCAAAAGGGTAATCTGGTAAGTTTATAATGATAATTCTACTTGCAAACAAAAAAGAAAGAAATGAAATAGTTTAAAAAACTAGGAAAGAATTGTGTGAATATTGAGTTTTGTAGTTGCAATTTGTTAATGTCTGAGATCTGAGTTAAAAGACCAGGGTTCAAGTCTCGGCTAAAAAAGAAAAATTTGATTCTCCTATAAGCCAAGCTTTCCAAGCATCAGTTGATTAATAGTAGCATAACATGTGAAAAAGAAGAATAAGAGTGAAAATGGTATACAAAACCATTACTTTGGGATGGATTGTTTGTGAAAAACCATTGATTATTTTTGTTTCTTATGCCAGGACAGATTCTTGGCATATCCTCCAGACCAACATCCTATTGTGCTTCAAATTGGAGGCAGTAATTTAGAGAATTTGGCGAAAGCAACCAAGCTTGCTGATGCTTACGGCTATGATGAGATCAACTTCAAGTTAGTTTGTTTCTTACAATCTTAAGTATTGAAATATCATTGTTATTTTGAAATCCTTGATAGATCCATTTATTTATTTTTCAATATATTGCAGTTGTGGTTGCCCTAGTCCTAGAGTAGCAGGACGTGGATGCTTTGGTGCACGTCTTATGCTTGAACCAAAGGTTAGAAAGCAATCCATAGTTAAATATTACATGCAGTGGGGTTGAATATTTATGTATTCTTCATCATTGGCATTAATGGAAAACTCTAATGTATACAAGGAAAGTTTGTTGCGGAGGCTGTTTCAGTGATTGCTGCCAATACAAATGTACCTGTCAGTGTTAAATGTCGAATCGGTGTGGATGATCATGATTCATACAATGAACTATGTAAGGCCTTTTCTTAACATTATTTTTCTATTGATGTCAGAAGGATGTAAAGTTAGGATTTTTTTGAATTTGGCTCTTAAGGGATGGAAGGTTATTCCATTCCAAGGTCAAGGCTTACCACAAACCCCAACTAAGGCTTATAAGTTGTTAGACCCATGAATGCTAGGAGGACAGGATGGGGAATATTTGTAAATATTTGCTCAAAATGAGCTGCAGTATAACATAATGTAGGGACAGGCAGCATTTGGGGAGTGTGATTTTAAATGGGCAAATGAGGTGGGTGAGGCAGTTATAAAGAGTGTCAAAGAAGGGAACAAGGGGCGCGGAAAATGTTTTTGCTACTTTCTCTTGATACCATAGCGCTTTCTCTCTTCTTGGTTCATCCTTAATTGTATCCGGTCCTCCATAGTGATGAAAACAATCTTGGAGCTTCATCTCAAGATTCTCAACCGAAGACCTTTGCTTCTTATTCTTTAGCCATATAGTTTGTAAGAGTATCCGGTCTAATATTCTGAAGTGTCTTGTACTATGACGGAGGATATCTTGATCATTGACTACAGACCACTGACCACAACTTTTATACCCTATTTTTTGTTCTTATAAATCTTCTTTTGGAAAGCATTATATAACTGTAGTTTGTAGCAAATGGATCTCAAACCTTAGATGCTAGTTTGATGCTACTTCTTAGAATTTGGGCTTGGGCGTAATAAGGTGGGCACTTCAATGAAACAACTGTCCTAAAAGCTTATTGTTATTAATATAATTCAGAAGCCCTAACTTTATGTTAGATTATTATTTCTTCAAAATATCCGTGCCTTTGGTTGTTGGGATAACACATTGATCTTTACTTGGCACTTTTGTTGTTTGTCTGTCAGGTGATTTCATTTACAAGGTCTCTTCTCAATCACCTGCTAGGCATTTCATAATTCACTCAAGAAAGGCACTGCTGAAGGGCCTCAGTCCTGCTGAAAATCGGAGTATTCCTCCACTGAAGTATGTCCCAATAAATTTTGATTTTTATAGTCATTATTTATTTATATATACGATATAAAATAATTCATTCCTTAATGCAGATATGAATACTTTTATGGCCTCTTGCGCGACTTTCCTGACTTAACATTTACAATCAATGGTGGTATTACTTGTATTGATGAGGTGAGTTGCAGTCTGATAGAAACTTGTATTATAGTCATAAATTTTGTAGAAACAACAATTTATTCATAAGCAAACTCTGGACTGTTATCTCAGAACAGAGAATGAGTTCTTTTACAATATGGCAAATTAGGAAATAACATATAAAGTAAGGTAAGAGAGTCTACTGATGCAAGAATCCGGGTCTCTCATTTTCAATAATTAGAGAGCTTGGTCTATCCTTCCCATGACCACTCAATAAAACTATCTAATAATCACTTTCTCCTTGCCATTCTGTGTAATTAAGGACTTGGTATTCATTATAGAAAATTTTTGCTACCAAAAGTTTACTGTGATTTTATGATCATACTAGGACTGGGATAAACCAAATTCTAAAAATTATAATACACACACACAGTCACACACTGAGAGAAAAAGAAATGTGTTTGACATGAAGACACAACACAAACACGAAATGCTTTGTTCGTGCTTTTTTGGAACATTCCCTACTTACATGTGCAATAAACCCATTCCATAGTGTTTCAAGTCATTCTGTTTTGTCACCGAGCTGTTTGTATGTTCAAACTTTGTTGGTTTTTTAAAATGAGTTGGCTATACTGGTTTATCATGCATCTTTATACGTAATTATCTTTTTTTCATTTTGGTCCGTCTATGGGTGGTATATATCTAGAGATGTGAAGTTTTATTTATGTTGCTTTGGCAACTAGGGGCTTGGATTATTTTTGTTATTTTCCCCCTTTTCATTTGATTGGAAAGTTTTTCATCTTTTGATGGGGAGTGCTTGAATGAGATTGGGTAGGTTTTTCCACATTTTTGCTGGGAGTTAGTCCCATATAGTCCTAGTTGATGGATCAGTATTTTTGGTTCAGGCAACAATAAAGTTGGACATTTTCTCCATTTCATGGAATAAGGAGCATCTTCATAACTGATTTACTCCTGGGAGTTTTTGGAGATCAATAACCTAATTTGTTAAATCCTCAGTTTAGATTCTAATTAAGGCAACCGTACATGGTTCTAGATGTTTGTTCACAGTTGAAGTAGTGGATTATTGATTGATTGAGGCCCTTATATTTACTGAATACGGTTCTAGATACTTGTTCACAGTTTTCTCAGTAAATCCCGTTGTCTTGTGTAAATTCTTTTCTCAGTAAATTTCGTTGTCTTGTGTAAGTTCATTGCCATACCTTGAGTTTTACTTGTGGTCAGTCATTATTATTAAGAACCCATTTTGGAACCATTATACAGAGTTCCTTTGAATTCAACAAATAAGTCACGATTTGTCAAAACATAAATAAATAAGCCAGGATACAAAAATGAATATTCTTTAATATCATGATACATGACTGGTTTTATGTTGTATCTCTAACATGCTCTCCTATGCAAAATCACTTTAGACTTGAAGCGTGGACACAGACAGGTCCACCCACCATTGAACTTTTTATTTGGAGAACACAAAAGAAAAGAATCAATGTCTAGAGATTTGATTGTATAGTTTTTGATACTATGTCATGATATCTCTAACATTGAATGTATTATTTGGCTTCATTAGATTGGGCTGCACTTTTCTGCGCTCATAATTCCAGTGAACGGCTTCTAAAGTTTTGCTGATACTTCTGTTGTTTGTGCTGTCTGTCTAGTATCAGATCAGTTCTCCTTGTTGTTTGCGACTTTGTCATTGTATTGTTGTATTTGTTGTTATTATATAAGGTGTACATTGATCCGATGCTTCCATGGTGATATCCTTACACATGGATTTTGATTGTAGATCAATGCAGCTCTAAAGATCGGTGCTCATGGTGTTATGCTTGGACGTGCTGCCTACCATAAGTAAGTAACAAATGCTTTCAAACATCAGGAATCTGCATTTCAATAATAGGGGAACAAGTTTTCCCTTCAACTCCTCATAAATGATCATGTGATTGCAGAAAAAATTGTAGAGTGTGATGGGATTGATGAATCACAATTAGTTAAAGCTTAAAAAAAAGGACCTAAAGTGTATTCTCGTAGAGTTAAGACTGGAGAGAAGAATGTGATTTATTTAAGAAAGATGGGATGTAAGGGGGTTAGAAGAGAGAGAAGGAGAGTCTGATGGAGAAGGCACGCTGTGGTTTAGGCCAGAGATTATGCTATTTTCTTCCGCCTTTTCTCTGAGCTTATAACTTGGGCTAGGAGAGGTCCAGTCCTCTATAGCTGTGAGCTTTATGCTCTTTTCTTGTTTCTCATTTATAAAATTATTTCCCAATTCAGGATAGGAATGACTTCCTATCAGAATATCTATTTTAAATTGGAAGTTAGACAAGAATTAGAAGTCAATTTTTCTCATAAAACATTTTCTAGAATTCCCCCCCCCCCCCCATTTTTTTGACCGGCTGGAATACTTTCTATATTATGAACAAATTTTAAAGGGTTAAATATGTTTATAGTCCCTATAAATATACCAACTTTCAGTTTTAGTCCCTCTAAAAATTTGCTTTGATTTTTTGTCCCTATAAATTTTCTGTTTTCAATTTTAGTCCCTGCTTGTTTACCAAAGTTCATGTTTCGTGTTCTAAACAACTTTATTTGATTACATATCATTGATAAGACCATAAAATATCAATAGTTTAATAATTGAAATATTTAATCTTTAATAGTTAAATTATTAAACTAATGATATTTTAAGGTCTTATCAATCATGTCATAGAAAAAAGTCATTTCGAACATGAAACGTGAATTTTTGTAAAATATTAGGGATTAAAATTGAAACCAGAAAATTTAGAGGGACCAAAAATCGAAGGAAATTTTTTAGAGGGACTGAAATTGAAAGTTGGTATATTTAGAGGGACTTAAAACATATTTAATCCAATTTTAAATTGGACGCGAACTGGAAATCTGTTTTCACATAATATATTTTCTGGACTTTTCCTTTATATTTTAGATTGATCGGAATTTTTCAACTTCTAATAACAGAAGCTTTTCAAATTTCAAACATACGGCTTCAAAATTACATTGAGTTTAGAAATAAAATGAATAAATGTTGTTCTTGACCTTTACTTTTAAGAGAAAATTGAACTCTACTAATGCTGTATATATCACTTCCTCACCAGTTAAAAAATAGAAATGCAGTGTGCGATCATGATCTGAACTTCGTTTGGTCATGGTGATATAATTTAACTTTTCCACTTATCTCCTGCAACTGCTTAGGTCTGAAAACATATCAAGAAATAGGCTAGAATAGTCAAGCGATTACAACTAATAAATATAGGCATATGTGCTATATATCTTTTATTGTGGTTTGTGGATTAAAATTCTTTTCTTGCATATTTGAATTTTCTTTGGGCTAAAGGGTTGGACTAAGTACAGGCATATTTTGTGCCTCAATTTGAAAATGAGGACTGACAAGGATACAACTGTTGACTAATTAGTTGATGTGGTTCTGTTAGCATGTCAAAAACCAAGTGTCCTAATTTCCGAAACCTTAAATTATTAGGTTGAAGTCCATTAATGATTTGGCCTCTAATAATGCTTTCATTGTTATTGAACATTCTTAATGCGGTTTATATAAACTGATACTTGGTAGTTGAAGTAACCATTGTTATGATTTCAACAGCCCTTGGCATATTTTGGGGAACGTTGATAGTGCAATTTATGGTGTACCAAGTATTGGTCTTACACGTCGTCAGGTTCAGTTACATTACATACTATTTCAATTTGAATGGACTAAGTTGTCCAAATTACGTAGTTCACTTTTTCCATTACTTAGAATTTGCTAACTTCATTATCATTATTATTTGCTTAATCCAGGTCCTTGAGAAATACCAAGTATACGGAGACTCAGTGTTGCTACAATATGGATTTCGGCCAACTGTGAGAGACATTGTGAAGGTATGAACACAAATAGAAATTGTTATTTGATTATTTCTACTATTCGATGAAAATCCCTCCAAAGTATTGTATATGCGGAGATAGAGCACTAGGAAAATCTGATAGGAGATTACAAGCCCCACAAGAACATCTATTTCTATACTCCCTTCGGTCTTAAATATAAGCAAAGAGGTACATGTATTTGGTTGAAATCCCTCCAAAGTACTCCCTCCGTCCCAAATTGTAAGCAAAAAAAAATAAAAATCACACTTATTAAGAAAACCACTCCCTCCATTTTTAAATATAAGCAAAATTGATTTTTTAGGTTCATTCAATTAATGATGTATGTGGTTCATATTATGGACCATATACATCATTATTTGAATAATGAACCTAAAAAATTAATTTTGCTTATATTTAGAAACGGAGGGAGTAAAACATAAGAATTTGGAGTATAGTTTTTTGTGTTTTCTTTGGAATAAGTTTTATAGGAAGATGTAAAAACAATTTTCATTGGCTATTGGTTATGGAGAAAATGAAAGAGAGAGAGAAAATTTAATGTAATTTGCATTTAATTTTATGAGAATAAACAAAAGTTTTTCTTGGAAAAGATGATTTTTTTAAAAAACAAGATTAACTAGGATAAAAGTTTGTCTTTTTTGCTTACATTTTGGGACAAAGAAAATGAGTTTTTTTTTGCTTACATTTTGGGATGGAGGGAGTATTGTATATGCGGAGATAGAGCACTAAGAAAATCTGATAGAAGATTACAAGCCCCACAAGAACATCTATTTCTATACTCCCTTTGGTCTTAAATATAAGCATAAAGGGTCATTGCAGAAAAGATATGAACGGAGCAAGTACAACCAAAAACATGTAGATAAGTTATATGTAGATTCAACAGAAAATAACATGGAATGTGGAATCTGGTTATGTGGCAGAGAAGATGGCATACAATTAACTAAATAACCAGCAGTAAGGATTGCATCTTCCCAAAATTTTGAAAGGGATATTAGCTTGAAGTAACAAGGAACAAGCAGTATCAAGAAGATTTTTTTTTTTTCTTTCTTTTTTCTGCAATACCATTATGTTGTGGAGTGTGTGGACAACTAAGTTGATGAATCATCCCTTTTGATGACACAAAAGACTTGAATTTAAAGAAAAATATTCATTGGCCATATCACACCTTAAAATGTGAATTGAGCGACCAAATTGGGTAGAAATCTTTGAATATAAGTTTTGAAATTTTTCAAACAATTCAGACCGATCTTTGATTTAAAAAAAAAACACCTTGAGAAGTCATCAAATGAAGGAAAGGGGATTTATGACCAGCGATGTGATAGGTGGCCTTAAAATAAGGACCAAGAGACTTGGTGTGAGAAAGACCAGTGCAGGAATTACCTGTGGAACAAAAGACTTGATGCTTTTTATACCACTTGAAGAAGTTAATAAAGATGATCAGTGGTAGCTAGGGATCATATGTGGTGTAGTGGGCTCAGAAGGAGCATGCAGAGTGGTATGTGCAACGCCGGCTAATTGAGGAGGGTGACCATTCAGGGCATAAGACTTATGGATAGTGTCTTACTTTGTGGAAATGGTTGCACATGGGATGAGGTTTGCTAGGCATGCGAGACCAACCATGTTTGCCACTGTGACAGACCAAGGTAGAGTTCAAAGTCAGAAGATGATATCGCTGGTACATGTACGAAGGTTGATCATGCAGAGTTCAAAGTGGCTACAGTGAGAGACCCAAAATCTCGTAAGGTGATAACAAAAGGATGAATACTCTGCAGGTAACCCATATAAAACCAGCAACATAAAAAGGTCTGTTGCTTCTCATTCCTTGATAGGTGAGGCAGCGCAGCGGTGACCAATAAGTTATGTAGGATACCTTGAACTTTTCCTCATTGTTTTTCCATGGACCGATCAAAGCATCTCGAGACAACGACACTTATCAGGTTTTGGAAAACCCCATACAGGCATTGGATATCATTGGTATAAGGGACCTTGGCCTACTCCTAAACAACGTAAAAAGTCTCCCAATGAATTATAACACTAACACTTAATAATGGATTAGGGTTGCCTTTTGTTAGGCTCTAGATACTATATTTGAGAAAGATAAAAACGAAAGAGCACATGAATGAGTTTGTGTTTGAATTATGCACAGGAGGATATTATATATTGAGTGTCGTGAATTACCCTATTTACCACAGTTCATAATAATATACAACACAGCAGTCCATAGTTACCCTATTTACATTATTTCTAATAGCACGGATATAGAAAATAAAGGCATAAAGCTATATTGTTTTAAACATACATTTAATGTCACTTTAAGTAGTTAGACTCACTTTTATTTTCCTTTCCTATTTTTTGTTAGAAGTATGAATATGTACTGGAAAGTTTTTTCTGTTTACTTTTTTCCCTTTTCCATTTCTTTGCTTGACAGCATGAACCATTTAATTAAGATGCCAATGATATTCATTTTCTGCTATCACATGACCATTGTTTACTTTGCTGCAGCCTTTACTTGGTTTTTTCCATTCTGAGCCTGGGAATGGACTTTGGAAGCGCAAAGCAGATTCTGCTGTCCAAACTTGCACGGTATATTATCTTACGCAATTGTTTCTCTATTTTTCCCTGATTTTCATTCATGGATAGTAAGGGGACTTGTTATGTGTTAATTATGCCCTTCACAGAACTAGTGCTCGCAAGTTGGATAGTAATTAGTCAGCTATTAATATCACAAGGAACCAGTTAAGACATCTAATGAGGAAGTATTTTGTCAGTACATTTCACCCTTGTCCTCAAGGTGAAAGTTCATGTCATGTTACTGCACTTTTGTATGATGTAATAGTAACATGGAAAAGCAAGAAATAAATTGTTGTGTCTGGATCTAGCACTTAAGTTGAATACCTTGCCAGGATGATTCATTTGTGAGCTACTTTGGTTGAAATGAGGTGGTGAATGACATTATTTTTGGATAGAATATTTCATTTATTTCTTTTTTCTTCTGTCCCACGTTAATGTTAACTAAAAGCATAGGTATTGTGCATTCATTATGTAGTTGTTGTCTGACCCTTGTACATAGGAGATTACCTTCTTAAAAAAAAATAATGGGGAAGGGAGAAATATTATTAATTAAAGTGACCACTAAAGACTCCGTTCCCAAGGGTTTTGAACCCTGTACCTTTTAGGTTACAAAGCTAAGCTCTTAGCCTGAGGTTAAATAGGACATTACCTAGCAAATTGAGTATCTTGAGTAGTTTTAAATGTTCTTAGTGCCTGCAAATATATGGTGTTCCGCTTTAATTACCTGTGCTGAGTTTTGCCCCATTTTGATCCCTGACATTTCCAAAATGGCCACTTTTAGTTTCTACACGTTCTTTTGGTTATGCGGCACCAACGTGCAATGTAATTAGGTTTTTTTTTTGTCAGTATTATGGGAATCAGGGATGTGTCTGTACTATTATCGTTGGTTTTTTTATTCTTTTTTTATTTTTTATATATATTCAAAGTGCTTATTAAAAAGTTAGCCGGTTAGTAGGTCAATTTCATGGCATGCAGATACCATTTTACCGGTTTGTAGCTATCTTTTGGTATACAAACATATCTCTACTTTGTTTACTGTAACTATCATTTTATACTTGAGTTACTTCATTAGGTGCTTCAAAAACTTGACAAAATCTTGAACCATGCAGACAGTAAAATCGTTTCTTGAAGAAACTCTTGTAGCAATTCCAGACTCAGTCTTGGATTCGTCCTTTGTGAAATCACCACCTGGCCGTGGAGATCTTTTTGCGGACATTGACAGTTTATTGCCTCCACCATACAGAACAAGAGATGAGGATGCTGTGAAAATCCTTTAATTATCTGTTATATGAAAATGACCTAAAATGTAGTACAATTCTATGTAGAAAGTTTAAGAAACAAAACTAGGGGATTACTATTCTTTTTAGCCTTTGCTTTACTGTTGGTTTTGGCTAAATTTGTAATGTTGTGTTATCTGTTGAGAAAAATGTTGGGTGGCTTATACTACTCCATATCAGATAAGCCTTACCTCACTCCCATTAGAAGGAAACAAAAATGTTAAAGTACAATCTTCATTTTTTTACTGAATAGATTAATTTTGATGCATTTTCGGTGTAAAACATTTTACATGGTCAACAAATCTCAAACCATCTTTTGTATGACTTTTAAGATTTAAGACTGCCTTGTAAAATATTTGTACATTGTCGGTACATATTGTTTTTCTAATCTTTTAATAAGCATCAACACAAGCCTCCCCAATCCCTCCAAGTTCCACCATTATCAACTATTCAACGTGGCAATAACTTATTGGTCACTTCATGAATGAGATAAGATAATGTATGGTCCTACCACAGAAGGTCCTTTTTTTGTATGATTTACATTCCATATATTCATTCATTCTTCCACTTGCTCACAATAGAAGCTATCACATAGAGACTAGTTCAGAATCAAGATCACATTGTAGAAATGGCATCAATCACCATGACATCCTCAATGGTTGGTTTCCCTGCCATAACCAACCGATCATCGGTAGCAACACAGCGAAGATTTGTTGTCAGTGCTACAAGAGCAGTTGAAGGCCAAAAGACGGTCAAATATGACAATGACAAGGAGGGTAGCAATGGAAGGAGAGACTTGATGTTTGCTGCAGCTGCAGCTGCTGTTTGTTCTGTTGCTGGTGTTGCAATGGCAGATGATGAACCAAAAAGAGGTACACCAGAAGCCAAGAAAAAGTATGGCCCTGTTTGTGTCACTAACCCAACAGCTAGGATTTGTCGCTATTGAGGGTCTTAGTTTACTTTTCTTGATTTGTAATGTACAATGGGGCTGTGGTGTTTATATTTCATTTAATCGTTAATGTACTACTTTATACTAGTTGTTTATAATTATAAAAGCATAAACTTTGCCTTATCTAATTGTGCTTGAATTGAGTTTACCTAAAAGTGCTTGAATTGAGTTTGTGTAAATGAACATAAATTTAGTTGTGATTAGATTGAGTTCACATATCGTGGCTTATGTTATTCCATATCAGATAGAGATATAGATAGGGGAGTGTTATTTGAATAACTATTTATTTTAGGGAATTTGAACAACTATTTTTGTTGACAACTTGTGGGACAATCAAAATATACAAAAAAAAAAAGTATTGACACAAAAACCAAAACAATAGTGATAGAAAGTAAAAACACAAGTCCCGTGAGCTTAACTCAGTTGGTAGGACAATGCATTATTATATGCAGGGGTCGGGGTTCGAACCTTGGACACCCCACTTATTCACCTTATAAGTGAATTCTAGCCACTAGGTTTCCTGACAAAAAAAAAGAGTAAAAATACAATGTAAAATTTAAGAGAGAAAGTTGTCACAAAAGTTATTATAAAATGGTTGTTCAAATATCAGTTCTCTATTCGAGAACCTGATCCCTCCTTTATTAAAAAGGAAACAAAAATGTAGAAGTACAATCTTCATTTTCCTAATAGAGTATTTTTTTTTTTTTTATGCATATTCACCTTAAAACATTTTACATGGTCAACAAATCTCAAACCATCTTTTGTATGACTTTTAACATCTAAGAAAGATATGATAAAAGTCAAATATTTTCAATCATCCAACCATTATAATAGGTTGTCTTTATTAAAAAAAAATTTACTCCCTCCAATTTTAAATATAAACAAAATTGATTTTTTAGGTTCATTC
>Ga0315913_1007347_pt1 | contig 13235 bp, 9 predicted proteins | sample MpolsnodulesMG_FD_207736 | JGI IMG/M metagenome (GOLD analysis project Ga0315913, IMG submission 207736) | Medicago polymorpha root nodule microbial communities from Los Angeles, California, United States - small nodules | ecosystem: Host-associated > Plants > Roots > Nodule | place: USA... | reverse complement strand
TGGACCCCATAATGAGTTGAAAGATGATGTTGAGATGAGGACTGCTGCATTTTTGGGGTCTTTTGCTCTTTAATTTGGACTTCATATCCCCTTTTTTGGAACTTTGGTTTGAGTTTGTAAACCCAATATTTTGTAATTTTGGTTATGACTGGGTTGGGCCTAGTTAAATATTATGATTTGGCCCATACAATTTTATGTACTAATATTTAATCTTGTAACTTAGCTATTTTTCTTGCATCATCGGTTAAGTCAAGGTGATGAATGAAAAAGAGCTAAACATATTATATCCTATCAAATTAACTATCTGCTTATTTTCCCAATACTATAATGTTAATTCTAACTATCTGCTTATTTTCCCAATACTATAATGTTAATTCTGTAGCTGATAGTGCATTCACACTACAACCTTTGAATGAACATATACTTTGCACAATTTACATATATATATAAATACATCTTTAATTTAGGCTTAATTAATCAAGTTGTTAAGTACGTACTCCTTCATCCATCAACTAGTACTCAAATGGAAAATTGTTTAGTTTATGATGAAGTGGTAGTATTTTTGTTATGTTGGATTATCAAGCTCTTTAATTAATGCAATGAAATGAAGAAAAAACATACTACTATCATCCAGTTACACTAATTACTTGCACAATTCACACACACACACAAATATATATATATATATTCTACACATACTACTATCATCCAGTTACACTAATTACTTGCACAATTCACACATATATACTACACTTACTACTATCATCAATCATCCAAACATTTGACACATCAAAACACATTAGATTCCACCACACTTGTATAATTGTCTTACAAATCTGAAATACATTACGTTACTACACATCCACAAAGATTAAATACTAACAAGTTTTAAATCAAAACAACACACCATATAACATGTCTTAAACATCACATAAATACTAAATAAAATACACGAACAACACGCTATCCAAGCCTTTTGTCCATGACAAACCTTCATGGTTCCACTAAGACATCCTGCAATATATGACACAAATGAAAAAACAAATATGAGATTCAATTAGTTTATCATCGATGACAACAGTTAATCATGAGTTTATAATATATTACTGTATCTATGACATTAAGATCCTCATCCATACTCATGTCTTCATACTCATCTTCTACTACTTGACTTGAACTTGGAATGTGACATGACTTCCTATTGTGCCCCCTTCTCCCACATGCACCACAACTAAACACTTTCCTTGGTGTTTTTAATTTGGTTTGGGAAGACGATGGACCAGCACAACCTTTGCTTCTTTCTCTAACTGGATTCTTCACTGCACCCTCCATATAAGGATTCTTGTATGTCAACTCAGTTTCAGTCCCATTACATATAGACTCCAATGAGGCAGTGTGTCTTGCAACCATGTCTAAAGTTGTCCTTATATGTTCTTTTTTTCCACATCGAACTACAGCATTAGCCATCCTCTTACACGACTCGACAATCCACAAGAAAGCACTAACCGAGGCAGGATCACTACAAGAATTATTATTTCCTTCAAAAGCAGGTATTGAATCCTTTGTGGATTTGGTCTATCTAGGCATGATGACACACCCTGGCATGTTAATAATTTCAAGTGACACAAACACACAAATCATATGTTCACAAGGAATACCATATGCTCCATTCTTAGACATGAACACTTGAACTCGAGCTTTGCTTGACAAAATGTAACATTCCATTTGACACCTTTCTTACCATACCTAACAACACAAAAGTTAAACAACGAACCACTTTGTTTTTTGGCTTTCACCCTACATGTACACGACCTATTAAATATTGGGACAAGCATACTTAATATCTCACGCGTGTACACTTTTGCAGCAGACTCTTCCAACTTAACCAATGGTGATTGCAACACATGATCCCCAAATGAGGATGTAAAATCTGCCTCAACTTCTCTAAACCGCATATAATTTATCCAACGCATAAATTGTTGCATAAAATCTAACAAATTATCCTTTAAATTTACATAATTACCGAATTCTGAGTGTAGTCCCTCGCATCGAGACGTTGTCCTAAATCCAGCAAAAAAATTACCCTTAATGTCGGTTGTTGTCCACATTTCCCGCTTTGAATACAATTCAGAAACCCAAATGTTGTTTTCAAGTCCAAACTCGGCAACCATCTTATCCCATCTAAGCTCAAACTCACTGACATCAAAGTCTCCTAGCATGCAATGCTTAAACTTTGTTACAAATTGCAGGTTTTTCACATTAGCGGTAGCATTGCGTATCAAATGTCAGACGCAAAGACGATGACGAGCTTTTGGAAATACTTTTTTAATAGCATCGCGCATGGCGATATCACCATCAGTAATCACCAAAATTGGACTCTTGCCACCCATTGCCTCAAGAAAGCGTTCCAGCAACCATGCATATGTTTCATTAGTCTCCTTTACAACAATAGCAGCAGCAAACAGAATACTCTGATTATGGTGGTTAACCCCAGAGAATACCACAACCGGACACAAATATTTTTTTTTTATAAGTGGCATCAAAAGCCAGCACATCCCCAAAAACATACCAATCCTTCCGGGCAGTACCATCACACCAGAACAAGTGCTCTAGACCACCATCTTTGTCTACAGTGTGCCTCCAATAAAAACTATCATCTTTTGATGAACACTCTGTTAGAAAATCTAGTGTCTTTTTTGCATCACAAACATTGCTCTTTCTTTGCCTTTGTTGCTCATTATACATGTCCCGTCTACAATACCCTACTTTGTCGTAACCTCCTGCCTGATGAGCAAACAAACCAAATATATGCCTTGTCTTCACCCCCACATTTCTCATAATGCTCATTTGATACTTGTCATACTCACTCATTTTCCTATGTGCTGGAAGCATACCACTAAAAAATTTGTCTACAAATGAATGGTTGTGCACATCACATATAAACTTAATGTACCACCTTCCATTGTTTAAATCCACATGAACCTGACATCTTGCATCACAACCACACCTAGATTTAGGCTTGGCTTTCCTTTTACAGATATAATTTCTCCCCTACAATCTTTCACTACCCTATCCCTCCTACCAGTAAAACCTTTGGTGCTAGCATACCAGTTATAAAACATGAAAGCCATGGACACATCCGGAAAGTGGAACAACATTAAATCTTCAACACTTACTTGCGTAAAATTAACTTTAGAAACATCTTTCGGACCATCAACTGTTGTTTCTTCACCAAATGTGCAGCCACCGCAACCGTTTTCAGACTCTTCATGTTCATCTTCATCACTATCACTATCAGAATGTCCATTATTGCAATTGCCTTCAGTCTCGGCCCCAGAATCTAAATCAACATCATTACCCTGCTCAATAAAAAACGAATTAACTTAATTAATTCACATATAATCAAACGAACTTACGATCTTTGCGATAAAAAAGTTTTTTTTTTATTTTTTGGCCGATTAAATTCACTAACTTAATTCACATTAATCAAGTAAATAACTAACTATACCTGATCATTTAGAAAATTTTCAGAACGCCATTCTTCTTCAGCGATAACTTCATTTTCGTAATTTTCCATTCCGCCGTTTATCTTGAGGTCAGATCTACGTCTACGATGGACGAAAATAAACTACGATTATAAGATTTGAGGTTAAAGATAAACAAGAATGTTAGTGGTGTTTGATGAACTTGGTAGATCTTTGGATCCAAGACAAGATGAACTTGGTAAATGTTCAGATCCAAATTAATTTGTAATATAACCATATTTTGTGCATTTATTATGTCTACCTTTTTAATAAAAACCAATACAAAAAACATTAATTATGTCTGGGATCAAATTTGTAATTATGGAAAATATTGTTGGGTGTCTATAATAACATTATACACAACAATAGGGGTCAATGTCAAAAACTATATAAAACCGGGAAAACTGGTTATCATATGTAGAGCTGTCAATTGATGGGGCCTTGACAATTTGGGCCCCAACTCATATGGGAAAGGGACTTAAAATATTAAAAGATAATGAACCCCATTTTTTATAAGCCCCAAAATTGCAAGCCCCACATATAAAAGGGGCCTAAAGTTGACCTCTTTTTGATTTTTTTCACCCTGTTTATTTTTCTGCGCGTCCTTTTCTTACGTAAATATTCTTGAGATTTCGAACTATATAATCCATAAATTACATCGGCATTTTTCTGTTCATTTTTTTTTTTCATCTTTTGATCTATTTTGAGGGGTTGATAACGTGAACTTTGTATTTTGTAAAGCCAAACACAATTTTTTTAATTTTGATTCATGACTAGGATCTTTAGTTTTCAAGGTACACCGACATTTGTTCAATTTGTTGCAAGTATAGCACTGCATTTGCTTGTTATGCTTTTTTTTCTTTCATTCTTATAATCTCAAGCTAAAACAATAAGTTGCAGCAAGTCTTGTATTTCCGTGCTATGTATGTAACTGTAATTGATTTGTTACGGTGACCGCTCTCGTGCACTTTGTAGTTTATATATCTTCCAAACAGTATATATTTTTTACTCCAATTTTTCCCCAAGTTTTAAAGATATTAAACGTATTTGCGAACATTTCACTTTTAAGAAAAAATATTGAGCTTGGACAGTGCTGAATGTTCTTTTCCATTAGCTTATTTTATAAAAACAACTTATTTTATGAAAAACAACTTTTTTTAAAAAAAAATAGATCGTAATAAGTTGTTTTCATAAAATAAGCTTTTTTGAATAAGCTGTTTTTTTAAAATAAGTTGTTTTGCATAAAATTAGTTGTTTTGAATAAGTTGTTTGTTAAAATAAATTGTTTTTGCATAAAATAAGTTGTTTTGAATAAATTGTTTTTTAAAATAAGCTGTTTTGCATAAAATAAATTGTTTTGAATAAGCTGTTTTTTATTTTAAATATTTTTAAAATTTATTAATTATTATTTTAATAAATAAAAAAATTTAAAAAAATATGTTTTACAAAATTTTAGTTGAGCCAAGAGTTGGCCCTCAATAGAGCCCATCAATAAAACATAAAAAATGGGGTTAGGACCGAATGTAAATTTATTTACATGGGGGCCTAAAAATTTGGGCTTTTAAGGGGGCCAAGAAATTGGGGCTTTATAATTTAAGGCTTTGTTGACGGCTCTAATCATATGCATTTTGATTTATTTTCATTTTTGTGCACCATAGCAAAGAAGATGCACTTTGGCATGCTAAACGCCACCATATAACAAGGGTGGGAAAACGAAAATACACGTTACATTCACATGTTATGCTTTTTCACAAGTCACGGCACCAGTCAGGAAAGAACAATACAAGAGTCAAAGGGAATGTTGCCGCCAAGATGAAATGACATTCAAGCACTTGTAACTATACTCTGCATAAAATAGAAAAAGTACAACAAGTTGTAACTACACTTTGCAAATAGTACTAGTACTTTACTAAATATATCATTGATCTAGCTCAGGTTGCAATACTAATTTGCTTGTGTACATTAGTTAAAGCCTCTAATGCAACTCTTGATTCAAGTATTAAAAAAAAAATGTAGTGGTCTAAAATAAGATTTACCCAATATTATTTTATTTGATGTTCTTATTATTAAAGTACCCTTCAATAAAATAAGTTTCTAAAAAAATTAAATAAGAAAATGGTAGTTTGAAAATATAATAATGTTTTTATTAAGTAAAAAGAAATAAATGATTAATCACTGATTTCAATCAGTGTAACGATGGAGTATTTCAAGAAGCTATAGTCAGTCTATGTATTGGTTCCTTGGAAGCTACGTTTAACAATTAGTGCCCATTAAAACAAACATTCATGCGTTTGAGATTATGGTAGCTTCATTCAGTCTTAAATGGCAAATTAATGCACGTCCATGATGGCAGAATGAGTAACATACACACTAAAATTTAAAGCATAACTTCCATAAACTCACCAAGAACATTAGCAACTTAAATTGGTGGTAAAAAGATAACACAGGCTTCACATTTTTATGAATGTGCCTCGTCTGGAACTACAAGTTAAATTAACTTGTATACGAAAATAACCCTGTTGTTCAGCCTTAAAAAGAGTTAAGAATTCCAACTAACAACAGTGAGGTGACATTCACCATAAAAGAAACAGACTATACGCAGGCAAGTTGGTTACTTTCGCCTAGGTTTTTTTGAGGATCTTCGGCTTTCCATCTTTTTCTGTGTAGCTTCAAATTCCTCTTCAGAGGGTTCTGGCACATTGCTTCCACCATATTTTGAAATTAGAGATGAGAACATAGAATCAAACCGATCTTTCCTCTCATCTCGTCGTTTTGATATGATAGCATACAAATCTGTTTTTGGCTCCTTACTTGATCTGTAGAAGAATTAAACACGTGATTATTTCTACCTACATTAAAGTGTCAATAACAAAGCCAAACTCTGCTTGATAAACTTACTTTTGCTTCCTTCGTAAAGGACTAGTTGGCGGCTTGGTTTCTGATATTTTCTTTGCCCATTTCCTGTACGCTTTCTTTTCCTTTAGTTCTCCTGCAGATATAGGAAAACAAGCATCAAGAAAACCATCAAACAAAAGTGAAATATTTGCCTATCTATTAATATGCAGAATAATATTAATATGCTAAAAGTAATCTGCTTCCATTTTCTTTTGAACTTGGAGATCTATCTTGCATTTGAAATATCAGTATCTATTTTATATTAGTGACAGCTAGATCTAGAGAAAGTGTCTAATTCAAATTTACACCCACAAGCTATAAATATTCTTACCAGAAGCTATAGCCTCATCAATAATATCCTTGAATCGGTGCGAGTCGAGTTTAGGATCCGAACAAAGCATTGAACAAAATAACCTGCAAAGGGAATATCAAAGTCAAAACTGGAATCCCTAACAAAAAGCCGGTTTTACCCATCATAATGCTTTATTACCTGTTCATATTACCCTTGCATTCCTTGTAAAGTCTAATTAAATCATTTTTTTCAGAGTCAGATCCCCTATAGTTTGCTTCAAACTCCTCAATATCAGCTTCAGTGACCTATTAGCACAAATTGCAAAGTTAAACAAACCGAGTACAAGCATATACAAGGCACTAGGAATAAAAAAAGATAAGATACAGAAACAAGTACCTTCTTGTACAATGTTCTGAAATATTCTTGAAGATCCTGAACTACATCTCCTGCAAGGTCCTGGTTTTCAGAAATAAATACGCAAGTTACTGAGCTGTCTAATGTAAAAAAAAATTGTCGTAATGAAAACAGATTCCTTAACTACAGTTACCAGAGCAAAAAGATCTAAACATTGAAAATTATAAAATAAGTTTTATAGAAATACGAAGCAAGAATGAGGAAGTTTTAGTCTAATCTACATTTCAATCAATTTCTACATTCCAACATTTTCATCTATTCTTAGATAGCCAGAAAAACTAACAAAAGCAACACCATGGAACCACAGAGATGACCCTTCATAGGATCAGCACCTACGAAGGCCCTTTCACAGCCAACCAACTCAACGAATAACATACACTACTGTCTAGTGTTTGCTTCCTTTTCCCTACCTTGCCTTTGATAAAAAATAAATAAATAAATAAATAAAAACTGAAAATTTGCTTAACAAGTTTTTTTTTCTTTCCAGTTTCAATTGTCATGACCGGATACATGATTTTTTAAAAATCATTAAATTTGCTTCATTTTGTGTTAACATATTAAGTTTCTGGCTTGTTGCGTTTTTTCCAGAACTTGTTATCTTATATATCATGAAAACTGTAACCAAAATACCAACACAACTTCAGAACTTAGTTATTTTAGAATGTTTAATAAAAAATTTGAGAAAAAAAGCCCCAAGCTTCAATATTTGATCATCCTTGTTTCAACGCTGTGACACGGCGTAAACATATTTTAAGAAGTAATAATAAAATGCGACAAGATAAACATGTGTAATATTTCATCACTATGTAGTTAATAAAGTCATAATACAATGCTTTTTTTAGGGAAGTTATTATACAATGGTTTTGATTGGTTATATTTGGAGGTTGAAATATTGAAAGACTTACAGCATGATCAACACAACCAGTTTCATCATAAAGAGCCCGTTTTTCTTCATCCCCAAGAATGGAGATAACATTTTGCAATTGCTGAAACTTGGCTTTAGCTTCCTGCAAATGAAACAAGAAACAAACGTGTTGAAATTACAACCACCACAAAATGCACCTCAAGTGGTGTGGTTTAGCTAAGACACCTGAAAGAGTTTGACAAGGAGGCTATAAGGCACTGTTAGTACAGCAACCCTTAACAAAAGATAAACGAAACGATAAATCGCAAACAAAGAAACACTTTGGTGCCGAATTGCGGCTAAGTATGCCTACATCTCTGAGTATAGGGACAATGTAGTTCTGTCTTATTATCAGTGAAAAATAACTAGAATATACAGTGTTACAACTAACATCAAAATACTACGGTCGAGTTTACACAAAACCCTTGAACCGTACCGAGGGGGTTTTGTCCCCCACACCCCACTCGCCCCAAAACAAACATTTAGGCAAGTGCAACTCGCTCTGCTCATTCGTCCCTGCCTACTTGTCAGAACCTTTGAAGCATGGGTACTTGTGAAAAGGTGAAGTACCCATAATGTGTGCTTACCCATGCTGAGTACACGTACCGTACGGTACTCGTGGTAGTTCATTTTTGTTCATTTTTCTATTGTGGGTGAAAATTGTGGCTTTCTTTTATATATTAATATGATAATATAGTATTTATATGTGCATGAGTTTTTTTGTTGTTGAAACACACTCTAATTTTCAACTTTTTAAAATTTTAATATGACAGTTTTGTTGTAAATTGAAGAATTTAGCTTTCTCATGTTATATTATATAACAAAACTCATTATTTTATTGACATGCTCGTAGCTCAATTTAAAAAAAAAAAAATTGTCATATTGTATTGTGTACCGTAATCGTACCTATGCAACATAGGCCTAACAAACAGGTAACAAAACAGACACAAACACTAAACACGACACCGATAATAATTTGATAAAATAGAAGTAATTTAATGTAGCTACATGCATCAATGTCGTGTGAGTGTGTGTCAAACGCGAAAAAGCCTTCAATCTGAAGGTTCGATGCTAAACAACAAGTTGGTCTAGAGTTCAAATTCTGACTACTAACATAACATCCCAACAACTAATATTGACCTATAAAAAAAATTTCAACTGTGGCAAAAACTTTATTTTTTTAAAAAACTCGGTGTCCGGGCCAAAAACCAACCAATCCTTCCGTCCAATAGCGGGGCCTAATTGAAGTTGCAAAGCCCTGCATGGACTGGCCGAACACCAAGATTGTTGGCAATTGGGAGATTCGAACCTGAGACCTAAAATTACAATTACACAGCACAGAGAGAGAGAGAGAGGGTGACCTCATCATCAGGGTTCTTATCAGGATGAAGTCTCAACGCCAATTTGTGATACGCCTTCTTTATTTCTTGTTTAGTTGCTGTCTTCTCCACACCAAGAACCTAATCATAATAATAATCACATAAACAACAATAATTAGAAAAAATTAATAATTAAATGTGATAATTAGAAATGTTAAAGTAAGTAAGGTACTTACCTGGTAGAGTGAGTTTTGGTTTTGATCCGATTTCATTTCTTCATCTTCGTTGTCGGAGACGGAAACCCTACTTCTCTTCTTCTTACTCTTACCCATTTTCTTTTCTTCTGTTTTCTTTTTCTCACTCAAATCAAATCAGATTAATATAGTGTGAGTAAATGGTTATTTAAATCAATTAATATTCATAATTATTTAATTTAATTTAAATTAATCACAACAATTGGGTGCTCCAACTCAATTTCTTCCCGCCTTTCGCTTCTCCCATCACTCTTCCCGCCGTCACGTTCTGCAATTTTATTTTATTTTTTAACCGATACTTTTGGTGCCTAACTATGAATATTAATCACTCTAGTATTATAAGACCCAAATAGACGGCCAGCTTTCCTTAAGAGTTTTAATGTTACTGTATGCCTAAAGTTGGATTCAAACCTATGACCTTAGTTAAGATAGAAGAAATATGTGTCATCTTATCAATGCGTTCTTGGGTTGTAAATATGATATTATGCTTACATTTTTTATCTTAAAATATTAATAATAATCATTAATTAGTTAATACTATATTGTTAATATTAACATACCTCAAACATCAATCTATCAAAATTGTTAGATTGAATGTCGCCATCTATTTGTTACCGACTCCTCCACTTATGTATTGAATTTTCTATAGTTATTTTCATTTTAATAAATTTAACATAGAAATATTTTTCCTAAATTGCTAACAAGTATTATAAAAACACATTAACGAACACAAATGTATAAATATTCTTTTGAAAAGAACAAATTTTTAATTTTCAAAAAATTGAATACACCACTTTTAAAGCAATTTTTCCATTTAGTTTATTCTTTAACTTAGATCTATTCACCAAGAGGTTTGGGCATCAATGAAAGGACAAACTCAAATCATTGTGAAATATAGGTTGCGCTTGATATGTTAAACTGTAAGTATTGGACAAAACAACACAAAAAAAAAATATAACATAAAATAGAATAGTACAAGACAAAATTTTATGGTATTGAATAAATTTTGATCTTATACGTTTTTTGGTGGATAAAAGATTGTTTTTGTATTGTAAACAACTTGTACGTGGGACAAAAAGTTCTCTTGTGGTTTATTGAGAGAGTAGAATGTGGTTTATTGAGAGAGTAAAATTTCTATGTCTCTCAAATAATTTTACAAATCAAACATTGTACAACTGAAATTGTTCCTTTATGTCCTTATTTTTTTTTACAGATAAATCATATCTTATGAGTTGAATCGTTATCAACTTAATTAATCTATGGCTTTTTGCCAATTAATTAATCTGAAGTTGCTTTTACGTTTTTTTTTTGGGTGAATTCTTTTACGTTCTTATCATATCAATAATCAATAATAATTTTTTTGAACAAAATAATCAATAATAATATATAATACTAACATTTTATCTTTTATTGATTATTACGACTTTATACTAAATAGTCTGAAAATCTTTAAATTAAAGTAGATTTCAAAATTCAAGCAGATAAGTGTGAACCCCATGAGACTTAAAGCAAATGTCTATATGCAATAACTCCTCTCGAGATGACATCTACAGCAAATGTCTTAATGACCTTATCCTTAGTTGAGAAGTACTGTAAGACCAAAACAATGCATGTTTAAATAATATAACATTGACTGATATTATTTATCTTATAAAGTAATATACATACCTTAGTAAAATAATTAATCTGATCAACTATCATGTTCAAAAACACTTTTTTAACAAAAAGTGTTACTGTAATACTCAAGTAAATTCGAATCATTAATTAATATATTGTAGGTTAAGAAATACCAAAATAAACAATGTACATTGAAAAAACAATGGTTTTTATTGTTATTCCTAAAGTAACAAATAATTTGATGCAAGTCAATGGAGAAAACCCAAATGGTTTTTAACTCCTTGTTCATACTGTTAAGGCTAAACAAAGCCTAGTGAAATTTCCTGTGGAAATGAATCATTATGTACAATTAGTAATTGAAAAAAGATAATATGCATAGTCATGGATGTCCTATTGCAGTATTACTTCCAGTAAAGTAATCAAAACAATACCCCTAAAAGAAGTACAAATAACAGATAGAATAGTGCCAACTCATTAACATTCACCTTTGATGTTGCCAAGAGCCAAATAAAAACCAGCACTTTAGCCAGCTTTTATTCAAGAACAGGAACTCCACTTTTGAATATATCTTTCATATCACATCATCGTCTTCGGTTAAGCATATTCAAAATTGAACTCTGTACACTAACTACATCCCATTTTGCTCATACTTATACATTTACAAACACCTATAACTTGCAAGTCTCAGGCTGATATCCAGCTGCAGCCAGGTTGCTTTGTCGTCCCAAATTGTTTCACCATATCTCTCAGTTTAGCTGCTTCTTCCCACTGGCCTGCTTCTGCACAGATATTTGCTAAAAGCACATAAACTGATGGATTGTTCTGTTCTCTTTCTAAGAGAAGTCTAGCAACCTTTCTTCCTAGTGTTAAATTACCATGAACTGCACAAGCACTGAACAATGACCAGCACATATTGGGATGTGCTCCAAAATATCCATCTGTAACTACTCTCTCAGCCTCATCAAGGTAACCGCTGCGACCTAACAGATCAACTATGCAAGAAAAATGATCCACACTTGGCACAAGTCCATAAATGTTCACCATGATATCAAACATACGGGTAGCATCATCAACTAAACCTGAATGGCTGCAAGCTGAAAGGACGGCAGTAAAGGTAGCGTGGTCCGGTTTGATTCCAGGGGAGATTTGCATCGCCTCAAAACAATGCACGGCTTCTTTGCCTTGTCCGTGTTGCGAATAAGCAGATATGATAGCATTCCAAGTGATTGTATCTCTTTCGACCATTGCATTAAATACATTCAATGACCTGTCTAGAAATCCACATTTGGAGTACATCGTCACCAGGGCATTACCCAATGAAATTTCTGAATCAAAACCGTGTCGTAGTATGTAACCATGAACCTGTTTCCCATGATTCATGTCCGAAGTGCAGGAACAAATGCTCAAAGCTAGACTAAGGGAATAAGCATTTGGCTTGAGATGTGTATTAAGTAGTGCAGAGAATTTCTCTAACCCTTGCATTGGGTATCCATTTAAAACAAACCCAGACATGATACTATTCCATGATATCAAACTTTTATAGGCAAGATCAGAGAAGATTTGAAAAGCTCGCTTTATCTGTCCATTTCTAGAGTACGAAGAAATCAATGCATTTAAAACTTCAACTTTGTTAAGCCCATTTTTGCAAAGGACGGAGTGGATCATCTCCACCATTTGAAGAGAGTCCGAAGCAGATAGCAGACTTCCATAAGTAAACGCATCCGGTTCAATTCCTTTCCTCCTCATTTTTATATAGGTCAAGATTGCCTCCTCATTAATGTTCTCTTGAAAAAACATCGAAACCATTACATTCCACGAAACAAGATCCCTACTTTCTTCCATTCTCTCAAAAACACTTCGAGCCTCATTCACCTTCCCAAAGAAAGAATACATGGTCATCGTAGCATTATTAATAGCAGTATAACCACAATCAAACCCCATCTTAATCGCCAAACCTTGTGCTTGACACCCAACTCTCAAAGAGCAACAAGAACTCAACACACTCACAAAAGTAAC
>Ga0315913_1007342_pt1 | contig 13241 bp, 3 predicted proteins | sample MpolsnodulesMG_FD_207736 | JGI IMG/M metagenome (GOLD analysis project Ga0315913, IMG submission 207736) | Medicago polymorpha root nodule microbial communities from Los Angeles, California, United States - small nodules | ecosystem: Host-associated > Plants > Roots > Nodule | place: USA... | reverse complement strand
TAGGTCTGTTAGAATATTAAAAAATATCTTATAATATCTTCACATTATTATGTTATAGTATCTCAGTTTGTCTCATAAGATCAATATGTAATTTTAGAGTATCTTAGATTCCCTCATAGGATTAGTTTCTATATTATTTAGGTATTATTATGATTTGTTCCATGATTTCCCTATTTATTTAGGATCAGAAGTCTCGTATCCTTATAAATATGTGTTGGTGTTTAGTTAGTATCAAGTTAGAATATAGTTATTACTATCAATAACAGTCAAAGATTTTATTATTTTTGTTCTGCTTTTATCTTAAAAGCCATAACTTATGGTATCAAGAGCCTAGACCGATCCTCTGCAGCTTGTCTCGTCATTATTCCACTTTTCAGCTCCTAAATATTTGGGAATATCGTAACCTGTATTCAGAATATATTTTATTGAGCCCAATTATTTTTCTTCTTTGTTTCAAAAGGTTTTCACTTATCTAGCATGATATCCTCCATCTCTGGCCGCCATTGCAGCCACCACCCACAGCCACAGAAAACATTTCTGGCGAGTTTGGATCGCCTATGGCTGATATACATTCTTCCTAAGTTTCAGCTCCAACGGCCTTGACACCTACTCACATGCATTGTCTTCTTCCGCGTTGGAAGACTGTTATTTATTGGGTATCGAGGTAGCTCAATCTAAAGATGGTATAGTGATTTCAAAAGAAAATACATTATGGATATTCTTAAGGAGACTGAATCATTGAATGCCAAACCAGCTGACACTACTAATCAAGGGGAGTTGTTAGATTCAAGAAGATATAGTAAATTAGTTGAGAAAATGAATTATCTCAGCCACCCGTCTAGACATTGCTTTTGCAATCAGTGTAGCAAGCCAATTTTTAAATTGCCCTTGTAAGGACCATCGGAATGTTGTGATATGGATCCTAAAATACATCAAGTGCTCTAAGAAAATGTCTCATTTTTAAAGGACATACTCGAATAGTTGGTTACTCTATTGCTGATTTGGCAGACTCTCATTGTTAGATGACCCACAAGGGGGGTATTCTGTGCTTACTAGATGTAACGTGATGTTTTGGAAAAGCAAGAAATAACTAGTTGCAAGATCTGCTGGAAAAGCCAAATACAGGGTCGTGACATTAGTGACTTGTAAACTTATTAGGTTGAAACAGTTACTCAGGAAGCTTTAGTTTGGATAGACTGTGTATGTGACGCTAAAATGTGATCATCAAACAAAATTGTATATTGCATCTAGTCCTGCTTTTCCTGAGAGGACTAAACATATAGAGATAGACTGTCATTTCCTCATGGAGAAGATCACGTCATTAGACAACACAACTAGCCAGATGCCTTCACCAAATCCCTATGAGGTCCTAGGGTCAGTTAACTTTGTAACAAGCTTGGTGCATATATAATATATATATGCTCCTGTTTGAGGAGGAGTGTTGAAAATATATTATAATCTTTGTATTTGTTGTATAGGATTGTAATTGTAATATATTATTTTCTGTTTTCTCCATTTATGACTCTGTTTTCTCTAATTCAACACTATTATTTAGGTATTATTATGATTTACTTCCTGATTTCCCTATTCATTTATAATCAGGAGGAGTATTGGTTTTTTGTATCCAGCAAACTATAATCAAGTTACTATTCAGTTACTATCAATAATATTCAAAGTCTTCATTAGTTTTGTTCTCTTTTTATCTAAACCCTAAAATTTGAAGAAGGTGGGAGCCCAACCCGAGAACAGTTGAATTCTAATGGAAGCACATCCAACATCCATGCAGTGCAATACAGAAATTGATTTCTTTAGGGTAACCAAAACTTATCTATGCAAGGAAGCAAAGATAAATAAGCTGCAAAACAAATAATGATAGGAACATAAATGTCTTGAATTAGTATCATTCCATACCGCTCCGAGTAATGATGCTTTTCGAAACCATGATAATTCATCATTTCGTACGTTCACTACTCTAGACTGGAAACTACTCTCCCACGCATAGCATCTATAAGCATGTTCACATAATCAACAAAAAAGCAGTTAGAACTGAACACTCTATAAGAAAATATTATTATATAGGGTTTGTCTAACATGTGCAATATTGCACATGTTAAAGTAACTAAAAATAGCAACTATTTATTGAAAAACAACAATTATTTATTCAAAAATTATATATTTAATAGAAAATACACAAATTCCAATACAAACATACTACTTTAAACTTCTTAACATGTGCAAATTTGCACATGATAGAAAAACCCTATTAGGTAAACAAACAGCTAATCATTTGTGGTAAAAGACATACTTTACAGTGTCCATAGCAGCCAAAATTTCATTCATGAGACCGATTCTCTTGTCTGTGCGTTGTAATCCTTCCTTAGACAGCTTCTGCATTCTGCTGATGATTACTGTCTGCATCCACAAATCATGTCATTATTCATGTTTTCAGTAAGCTTTCATGATGATTGAAAATAGTCAGACCAGGGATAACATGCCACAAGCCCAGAACAAATTACTAATCTAAATCTATATTGTTAGCTAATGAAAATACATATTTGGTGCTTCAAAAAGCAAATTTATATCAGAATTCAGAACCTCATTACCTTGATGGATGACAATGAAGAATGGGTTATCAAAGGAAGGGAGAGAGGAAAGGGAATATGTTATAATTTCTCCTGAGAGTGTATTTATACTAAAAAAATGGTGCAGTGCAAGTATATGGTATAAATTAAGTAGGTGAACGTTTGTACCTGTAATGGAAACATAAGAACTAGCAACAAAGCACCAAGAAGGGAAGCAACACCTAATTCTTGGTAAAGAAGAACCATTGCAATAGTAATTCGAAAGGGAGCTGACCACAAAGTGTGAAGTGATTGGCATATTTGCTGTTCAAGGGAATAAAATAATAAAGAAGTTAATTGCAAGGAGGCAGTATAGCAACGTCAAACATATTATTGAGAAAAATTACCATACAAAAATTTCATTAAGTTGTTTACAAGAGAAATTATATTAATAACTCAAAGATTTTGGGCTCCACGACCACTTCCATACAATAGTAAAATTTCCCACGGTATATATCCATTTCTATTTTCAAAACAAGTTGAATAAACTGGGTTGTTTTCTTAGTGGTGAAGTTTCGGTTTGTCCTTCCACTCTAGAAAATTTATTTGACAACTTCAATAATTGATAGGTTAAGTAAATAATCTGTAGCTTGACAATGCCACAATTGGACATGTAATTTAAAATTTCAGTTTTAACTTTCAAGTAAGGGTTAGTCTGATATAATTGGTTACTATGTTTCCAACTAATACCACTTACTAAAGATGCATGTTACAGTCAAATCCAGTATCGTCCTATTTAACAGCTTCAAAGTCAAGTGGATCTTTCATACATGTCAGCAGCAACAATTAGAATAGACATCAGATGATAGGGAGGAAAGGAAAACCATACCTGAAGTGACTCAGCATCAGTAGTCATCAAGTTGGTTATTTTTCCAGATGCAAATTGTTTTCGCGATTCGTGAGTAAGCCTTAGAGACTTGCGAAATACTGCTGCCACCTACAAGGAAGGAAAATGGAACACCAAACTCACCATGTTAAGTGCAACCGAGTGACCATGAATATCAATTGAAACATGCAGAGCTACTCCTGGCTTAAGATCATGTGTATCACTGCCAAAAATATTGACATGGGTAGATTTTCAGCCAAAGCATGGAACTAGAGCTCCACAACCTATGCTTCAAAGATGCTACTCTTAGACCCTTGTTCAAGAAATGAAACTTTAGGCAGCTCTTGCCTCATTGTTTGGACAGAAGAAAGAATTACCAGCGTTGATCTCAGACGATAACCAACACGCATGACATTCTGAAAATATTGAGCTTCACTTAACACCCCAAAGACCTACCAAACAAAATTTCAGATAGATCTTAGTCAAATCTCCCAAAAGTTATATAGTACTTGCCTGATCAACCCAACCCATCATTTAGTTTGGCACAGTTTAGTTAAAACCAAAAACATCTTCACTGTTTATCATCATTTGTAAGCATGCAAAGGAAAATAAGAAACAGTACAAGAACTGCAATTGAACTTTTAGAATCCGAAACAAGCAAATAAATAAATAAGCATCAAAACTGTTGGCTTCGCAATGCATTCAATACAAATATCAGCAAACAGTATTTAATCGGATTTTTTCATTCGCCTCAACAAAAAAACAAAAGTCAGATTTGTTTCATACCACTCCGACAAATATTGCGAAGGCATAAATGTAGCCCATTCCGGCTGGATCACCATTTTGCATAGACTGCAGACAATTCATGATACAAGTCAATTAACATCAAGAAAATTGTTAAACATTAATAATAGTAAGGTATATAGAGAATAATAGTGCCAATGTATGTAATACATTATGGGCTGATCTTCTATTAATCTTGTTCTAGTACTACTTGACAAGTGACAATTCATTAAAAGAGTAACTAACCTGTAGAAGCTGGTTCAATATAAGTGGGCCCGTAAATTGGGAAAGATCATTGCCAATCTACATATTGCAAACAGGAGAGCAAATAAATTAGATGTAAAATTCCCAACTTAACAGTTCAGTCAGGCTAAGTATCACTCGAAATCATCAAAAGCACATCTACCCACATATTTCACATAGGAAGCATAACATCGGATAGACGGTAAAAGTCTGAACAATTGTATAGCATTGCAACGGGCAGATCACTAGATGCCAGTGACGTCTAATACCAACTTCTTAAGTTGATAGTTGATGTGACAGCACCAACTTATTTGATGCATATGTATTTTAAGAATCATTTCGTGAGGCAGTAGATATATAAGAAAACTAATCACCGGTTTAAAATGAAAGTGTTCTATATATAACCTTGCAGGAACATCAGGACACCATATATAGTTTAACATGCAGCAAACTCCAAAGGATCCATAATCCATATATGTGGCAAACTTTTGACTAAGATGTGAATGCTAATCTACTCCTAACATATTCAACAGTTTAAAACAAAAAAACTTTCCTTTATTTTGAATTCATATCAAATGCTTTATACCAAAATCCTCACAAAGTGAACAGTTTATTATGTTAAATCATGTTAGAAATGATGTTCATCCATGACATCTAATTAACAGGAAGAAAAAAAAAGTACATTACCTTGAAAATGCCTCCAAACCAAAACCTACAGAATCAAAACGAAATAAAATCAAATGAAGTGCAGATAAAAAAATAATAATCAACCAACATAAAATCATAAGTTATATCTCTAGCATCTACCGCTAATTAAGGAGCGAGCTTGGGGAAATTTACATACAATATGCTTCAACCTACAGTTTCTCTATATTATCATTATCTACCTACAATTTTGCCAAACTCTTGCTTCTCTCTTCATTTTCTCAACAGGATATATATGGTATCGAAACAAAAAGGACATTGATCTGCAAATCCTTGTTTATCCATACCTTCCTCCAAGGCTTGCATTTAATGCTCTCAAAAGCCAAGGTTTTGATTTCTGAGACTCCTCGGCCCAACATTTCTGGAATCTACAGATCCGAGAGAGATATTTTATAAACCAAAATTTAAACAATAATTTCAGTAGAAAGAAGAAAAAATTGCAGGAGAAACTAAACATACTTATTATGCAATGCCTCTGTCCGCTCCCATGTATCTAATTTCCATATATCTTTCTCTGTAAGTGGTCTTTCATATCCTAGTTTCATAATGGGATTCATCCAAGAAAAAACCATCTCTGCCAAAGGAACAATTCAAAACCAGTTAACCATGCATACACTATGAACAGAGTTTTCACAATGATACCTTCGAAATTGATGACCACATAAAGAAATAAAAAAAAACAGAATTATTCTAAACAAAATGCAGCGTATCTTATCATTTTCACTTAAGTGGTAACATACTAACATATAATACCAGCAGCAGCAAAAACAGAAAAAATAATAGCTTAATCAGCAGAGTGACTGTTCAGATCCTTCTTCACATAAACCTTTAATGCATTTTCCAATAGCTCAATATAAATAATATTACCAACTGTTGGAATTAACATTCATTAATATCTGTATACGTACTTGACCATAAGCCAGCTCGCCTTTCTGGACATATGAGCTCTCCTTCAGGGAGTTCATCATATGCAGCATCATTAACAATTTCACTAGCAATGGGGGTATAGCCTGGATAAGGATCCAAAGTAGGGACATACACAAGCAAAAGTATTCCAAACAAAACCTGGACCCAAGAGAAGATAAATATTACTTTCCTTTACATAAAGAGTTGAAATTGAAGGAAAATACAAGTAGGAGGAGGATAAGATGCCCTCCAAAATAGAGAGCAGGGGAAAAAAGAAACCTATAAGGAGGAAGAGCTCAATAATGCATCTAAACTGCCCAATCAAACTGTCTATGTGTATTAGCAACTCCCTCAAACAAACTTAAGTAGAAATAACAGTTAAGACAACCTTATCCCCTCGCAGATTTTAGTCATAAAGAAATACTCTTTATAAGGTGAGTGTTGTAGTCTGGAAAAATGTAATAAAGAATTGAAGGGATTAGCAAGGCAAATGTCCAAGCAATGTACATGACATTTGTAACAAGCTGGGCATATTTATTGTGTAGCTTGAAGAGAGCCTTAAAGAGTAATGTCAGGATAACGTGTAAAGTAAGTTTTGGGACAGGCTTGAACAAGTCGTACCATACATGCTTTGATAGTGTTAAGAGTCTCGCATTGGATGAGAGATTAAGTGGGGGGCAATCCTCACTTTACAAGCCGGTTTTGTAAGGACGAGTTAGGCCCAATATAAAATTTTAGATGGTATCAGAGTCTCCTCCAAGATTTGTTGGGCCATCTGCTATCAGGTTTCCGCCATCGGGCTCATCATTTATATCCACGCACTAAGCCCAGTAGTGTTGGGCGTGAGGGGGGTGTTAAGAGTCCCACATTGGATGAGAGATGGCCAGAGGATATGTTTATACATGGGGGTAATCCTCACCTTACAAGCCAGTTTTCTAAGGATGAGTTAGGCCCAATATAAAATCTGAGAGATAGTATAAATGTGTGTGGAGCCGGACTGTATCAAGTTACCATGTCCCGGTAGCCAGCAATTCACTGACTCTATGCTTTATGCTATCCATGTATATTACTTTTTAAAACGCATTACAGGTTTTTAAAACAAAACCATTCAAAGGAGAAAGCTCGTATTTCAACAAAGGTCCACTCTGAACCAATTAAGAAAGCCACAGCCAACTTTAGACACAAAGTAGCACTCCTTTTGAAAGCTTTGCAAGGGCCACAAGAGTCATTAGGAGCCTAATGCTAGTTTAAAAGTGTGTTTTGGATTTGCAAACAGAACACGAAGTATCAATCAACCAGTAACAATAAAAACATAGCCAATGATCATACTAAATCTGACGAGTGTAGAAAATACCTGGCAAACCACCTCACTGATGTACAAATACAACACTGATCTGTAAAGGAAACAAAAATGTTGGATTTAGAAAAACAATGACGGGAAAAACATATTGCCTTGAGCATGAAGCAGATGAAAAATATTGATTGCTTAATTCTCATTGCGTGATATACCTAGTTATATACTAATATAAATCTACAAACACACAATATGTATGTGAGTATCGGTCTTTTTAAAAAAATAAAATAATATTTACTTGAAAATGGAATGAAAGAAATAGGAGGTGATGCGTAGGAATCACAACACATATATTTCCAGGTCAACACCTCACTTTTGGATGAGTAGGGGAGGGGAATACGAGCGTATAATGTCATGAAATGATGATGATGATATACACAAAACAATTTCATGGTATAGTATATGACTATGCATGTGTATAGTCACCCCAGATTAGATCTGCACACCACTACGACAAAAACAAGATTTTAGAACATTAGCTAAAAGGGAGACTAAAATAAATTTCAAGGGTGACTTTAAATTTAGCAGAGGAAAAACAAATTCTATTAAGGTGAAAAAAGGATCACATACATTACCACAGGTCTTACACTTTAAGTGCCTTGGAACTATCATATAAAGTAATGAGGAAATAAATGGAGAAGTCAACTATATAACTCAGGCAGGGCTGATGAAATATAGGAATGTTTTGGATGGAGTAACACTAGAAAATTACATCTCAAACAAAGGAAAAATTTGTTCCAATTATATGACTCGCAATTTTGTATGGTGCTGAATGTTAAGTGATATAAAACCAACAAGAAAATAAACTTAGTGTTGCAGATATGAGACTGTTACGAGGGATGAGTAGCTGCACAAGACAATATAGGAGTAAAAATACAATCATCATTATAGAGAAAATTGGGCAGCTCCCATGGTAGAGAAAATGATAGAACTACATCTTATGTGGTTTGAGCATGTATCAAGAAAATGTGTAGAAGCATTGATAAAGATAGTAGACTAGACGAAGTACAATCTAATAGTTATAGGTAAAGAGAGGTCAAAGAAAGTTATAGTTCAAAACATTAAGAGAGATTTAGAGGTAAATAGTCTATCATTGGACCTAATGTATGACAGGACTTTACGACGTCAACTGATCCATGTAACCAACTCCGCCTAGAGGGAAAAAGGTTGGATTGATATTGCAGTCATCGTTGTAGGGGAGGAAAAGGGCATCAGAGTATTTTTATTTTAGAAAACAAAATCCTATACAAGGGTTCATAAATCGAGAACATCCCAAGGCTACAGAGAACTTAGGAGTATATTATTTAGGGATTGATGATATGTCACAGATGCATATTATTTTCTTAGATGTGTTGTGATATAGGATCCTTTTGATAGCATCCCTGGTGTTCGGCCTTTTGACCCATAAAAGGAGTCTCACTAACAGATATGCAAATTGATCAGCTTGTTTGTCATCTTCTTTCAGCTTTTCTAAAGATGATATTGTGTGTTCCATTTTTGTACTCCCCGGATTCATCTCTCTAATAACCGATTTTATGATATTTCAATAGATAATGTGCATTGCACCATTATTGCCAGCAAGCCACATAACATAACAAATGTGATATGGCCAAACCTGCTATAAAGTTCCTGGACAGAAATGATGAAATTGAACAAAACAGCACCCCCTACAGCAGCATAAATCAAACCAAATCGGACAAACCATCGGAATTCATAGATGTAGACTTTAGTTTCAATCCCAAGCAAAACCAGCATGGAGCACCAAGCAATAGCCTCAATAATCAGCGATGTTATCTGCCAATAGATGATACTGCAGGTTTAATGTCCAACCAGAAGAAATAAAAGGTATGGTGTGCAAAAATGATAAGCTTACAGCAGCTTAAACAAATAAGCACTTTTAAATTTCAATTAAATGAAACATTAATAAGATAAAGGAAACCAAATCATAAGTGCAGTGGTCAGAATCATGGCGCACCTCAAACGGAGCAAGTTGAGACTGCCCGTCTAAATTTAGAACCGATACTCCCATAATCAATCTGTATAAAGGCTCTGCCACACAATATGCAGCCAAAATCCCAAGAACATAATTGTAGACATTTGACCTTAAACGAAACTTCTTGACGCTAAAATCCTTCTGAATCAACCATATACGATAGATGACCAAGCCTAGAATCACCAAATGAGAAATAGCAATCACTAAAGAGTCGACCGCACAAGGAGTATAAGCACCAAAGGCATTCTGAACTGTTCTTGTCCACACTCCATTTTCAACCGGCTGACAATACCAAACCAACGGATCGAAAGCCATTTTTATCAAATAGCTTTGGTGAAGAAACAATTCAAGTTCAAATACCACACATCAGCACGAAATTCTCCCCTCTCTCCTCTTCAAATGATGATCCTAACAACATTAACAGTAAAAATAAGCATCCGTAATTACTTGTCTCTTCTTCATGTATTATCCTCAGATGAATAGAAAATATAATAAAATCAAGCATTTGCATTTCACTACTAGAAGAAAACATTTGACTGCCTGGTGTCCAGTATCCAATGTAATTACGTCCAATTAATTCATTTTATCAAATTATTATCGGTGTCAACGTGCCAGGTGTTTTTGTGTCAGTACTTCATAGTTTCAACTACTTTTTTAACCTAAATTTTTACTATAGATTAAAAATTAAAAACTCCATCTGTTTCATCACGTAACTAACTTAAGACCAAATTACTATCAATATAAAGAGATAATAAAAATGATTAACACCGTTGCAAACACAAACACACTCTACTGATGCAAATCTAATTCGCTAGATTAGATTTTATGAATCTAAAATCAAATTCACTAGCAGGTTTCACTTACTTGAACTGAAAATCATTAGTTCACAGTTTAGCGCAGATTCTTTGAGCTAAGTAGAAGATTAAGATTAATGAAATCAACAGAAAGCAACAAAGTGAAAATTAAAGTAGAATTGAAAAAGCTTAATTCAAAGATGCGAATAAATTTATGCAGAAGAAAGGAAAAATTGAACGAAAGGCGAGGATCCCGAGGAGAACTGACCAGTGAGAAGTGAGAAGAGAGATACCTGATGAGAGAAATGAAAGGAAGCGAAAAAGGTTCTGAAACGAGAAAAAGTAGAGAAAAGTTTGGGGAGAAAGAAGACAAAAGAGAATTGGTGGAGATAAATATCCTATTTATATAATACGTTGAAGTGAAGTGTGGTAGAGAAAATTTGGAATGAGATTAGATTCAGTCACATACACGTGATTATGTGAATGTGAATGTGTTTTTGTGATGTAGTATAGTACCTAATGAGTTTGTGATGGGTGGAATTCAAAGGTGTGAATGAAAGATACCAACACCTTAATTGCTAGGACGGAGTCCATTCTATTATGTCTCTTTCAATGCACTATAAACTAGCTTTATTAAATACTATCATGCGTCACACCTTACGACTCCTATTAATGGCAAGTGCATATTTTGTTTAGTTTATCATGGGTTTCTTCCTACTATAGTCAATCATGTACAAACACTTGCCTCCTCCCTTTGTCAATCATGTACAAACACACACTTTTACCTTTTCCCTTTTAGCACTATTCAATATTTCTTGGTTAAACTTTTGATGAATTTCAAAGTTAGGTGAGGTATCGACTAATAACTATTCCTTCAGTTAAAAAATACATGTAACGATTTTATAATGTGCATTATTCATATAATTTGTTTTGACTATATTTTTCAACTAATATAAATACAAATGTTATCATATAAGATGTTGTTCGGTTTGTCTCGATGAATATTTTTAAAATATCAAAATTTATAAATTTTAATCATTGATAATTAAATATGTTAATGTTCAAAGTTGTGTATTAGCATGTGTGAAATTGTCGACTAGACATGTATTTTGAAACCGATTGAATATTAGTTGTGATTCTCTTTCTTCACTGGTACGTTGAGTTTTGGGTTCCTTAACTGCTCCAAAGAGTGGCAAGTGAGAAGATTTTGGGGTGTTGAGTTACTAAACTGAGAAATGCATAAAACAAAAGATATAAGCAGAAAGGTAATTGAATAAAAATCTGAAGGAAAAAAAATAGTTTGTTTGATTGATTAGAAAAATTTACAAGGTCTGTATTTATAGGCAAACACTAGTCCTACTAGCCAAAAAATGCCCCGCAGAAATTAGTCTTCTCCGACTAATTACATGGGTATTGTGTGAATCCTCGTGTTGTAAGGGATGGTGCTTCATGTTTGATTGTATTTCTTTGTTTGTGCAACACTTTTCATTGATATTATCCACATGTGTGTTACTTCCTCGTAATGCGGCCTCATGCTCTTAGCTTTTTTCTTCCGAATAATAGTTATGTAATCATGGAGTAAAGTAAATTGCTCGTCTCTTTTCAGTTCTGGATTAGACCATTCTCTTTGATCATATCAAGTAACCAAATTTTCTTATGACGGTCATTGACCCAAAGCTTATCATTCATCTTCTTCCTAAAAAGTTGAGGGTTGATCCACCTGTTCCCCTCCATTTTTATCTTCCATATTCCTTTTATTACCATTGTTTTATTATTTGTTCCTGGAATTATACATATTTCTTTTTCATGGTTAATTCTATTCTAGCAAATTCACCCCTTCACCTCCATTTTTATCTTCCACATTTTCATATTCCTTTTATTACCATCGTTTTATTATTTGTTTTGGAATTTGAAGAATGAAGGGTTTTCGGGGTGGGAAACATAGTTTTAAAACTCGACTCGGTAAGGTCACTGGATCACTGGTTAATTGGTCGAACCACCGGGTCGCAGGTTAAACCGCATGACTGAATTGAATGACTCGATTGCAAAATTGGTCTCTATAAAAAAAATTGTATGTGTAATCAACCGAATAAATCAGTATTTAAATCATATAAAAAAATTCATTGCTCATAAAATGTAAAAATTCATTGCAAAAGACAAAAAAATCATTGCACTAATAAACAGGGGACAATTAGATATAATGTAAATGGAGATATAATATATAAATTATTATTCATGGTTAAACATAACAAACAATTGTTGCAGTGGTGAAAGTCATTTCATATGTCCTATAAACCCAATTTGATTCCCTCTATTTAGTTTTAAAATTTAATGTCCTATAAACCTAGTTTGATTCCCTCTATGTAGTTTTTCAAAATTTAATATTTTTCAATCGTCAACTCTGCAGCTAGCAATAAGCATTGAATCCGTATTAAATATTAATCAAAAAGAATAGATTTCACATTAAATTTGAATTGAATCCGCATTAAAAAATAATCAATAATATTGAAATTTCATTAACCCGGTTCAGCCGACTCAACCAGTTTTCATCGGTTTTATCACCGAGTTGATGACGTCACTCCAGTTTAAATGTTCAACCGATCGAAATACCTGACTGGACCAGTGAAGGGTCTGGTTTCCGAGTGAACCGGTCGGATTGGCCGGTCCGAGCCGAGTTTCAAAACTATGGTGGGAAGTATAGGAAAAAATGGAAAAATCTTTCAGAAAAATTCAATGAGTGTTTTTTTAAATAATGATTAATTAATGTTTTATGATTAATATATTTTTTATTTTAGCTATATTATAACAACATAGATTAAATTTGAAGAATTAATGTAAACCCTCCAAAACTTTTCTCCAATCTCCAATACAATTTTTGAGTTCCGTCAAATGAAGAAATTTTTGTATTGTGAAGAAAAAAGAACCCCCCCCCCCAAGTCCTCCATTTCCAATGTTCTCTAATTTTTCCATTTGCTTTTTTTTTCTTCTTCCAAAACTCTCCCATCTCACTATGCTT